>Ga0307414_10000580_pt1 | contig 19078 bp, 15 predicted proteins | sample DK1Ometagenome_FD_203804 | JGI IMG/M metagenome (GOLD analysis project Ga0307414, IMG submission 203804) | Maize rhizosphere microbial communities from greenhouse at UC Davis, California, United States - DK15-O-3 | ecosystem: Host-associated > Plants > Roots > Rhizosphere > Soil | place: USA... | reverse complement strand
CCTCAACACTTCCAAACTTTCCCTCTCGCTCGACATGAAGAAGCCGGAGGCAAGCGAAGTACTCGATCCGCTGATCGAATGGGCGGATGTGGTCGTGGAGAATTTCTCGCCCGGCACGATGGCCAAGCTAGGCCTTGATTATGAGAGCCTCGTGCTGCGCAATCCCGGCCTCGTGATGGTCTCCGGCAGCGTGTTTGGCCAGAGCGGGCCGATGTCGCAGGAATGGGGCGTCGATGGCACGGGCGGTGCGCTCTCCAGCCGCACTTATCTCACGGGTTGGCCGGATCGTGATCCCGTGGTCCCCGGCGCCGTGCCCTTTGGTGATGTCATCGTGCCGCCAGCAATGGCTGCCGCCGTCGCCGCCGCCCTTGAGCATCGCCGCCAGACCGGGCGCGGATGCCACATCGATGCCGCGATGTACGAGATTTCGGTCCAGCAGATGCGCGATGCCATTCTCGCGGCGCAGACCGGCCCGCGTCCAGTCCGCATGGGCAATGATGATCCGGCCTTCGTGCTGCAGGGCGTTTATCCCGCGCGCGGCGATGATCGCTGGGTGGCGATCAGCGCGCGCACGCCTGACGATGCTGCGCGCTTGCTAGAGATTGCCGGAGACGATCTGCCGGGCTGGACGAGCATGCGCGAGGACATCGCGATTGTCGAGACGCTCCAGCGTGCAGGCATTGCCGCTGGTGTGGTGCAGGATATCGAGGATCTGATGGCCGACCCGCAACTTGCGGCGCGCGGTGCGCTCGTCAGTCTGGATAATCCCCATCTTGGCGCCTTTGGCCATAGTCGCACGCCGATTAGCTTCTCGCATGATCGCCCCGTGCCGTTCAGCGCGCCCGGAATGGGCGCACATAATCATGATGTCGCAGCGATTGCGGGCGTTTTGCCAGACCGCTTCGCTGAGCTCGACGTGCTTGGAGTTTTCAAATGAGCAACGCAGCCCTTCGAAGCCGCAAGGATCTGGAATGCACCGCCGTGGCGACCGCCTATCAAAAGGCGTTCGGTCAGGATCTCAAGCGCCGCGTGGTCGATGATGGCGAGCCGTTCGTCATCGCGCAGGCCGATACGCCGCACGAGCTGTTCCATGCGATGGATATTCCGCTCATCTCCAATCAATGGTGGTCGGCCTATATCTCCGCCAAGCAATTGTCCGGGCGCTATTTCGATGAGATGGTCGCGGCGGGCTATCCGGCGAACTCGTGCAAATATTGCTCGCTCGGGCTTGCCTGCACGCTGGCGAATGATCCGGCCACCGCGCCCTGGGGCGGCTTGCCCAAGCCCGCGCTGCTGGTGGCAAGGCTCACCTGCGATTGCATCCAGCAGGTTTTCACGCGCTGGGCCGATGAGCTTCGCACGGATTTCTACCCGCTCGAAGCCCCTGCCTGGGAGCATAAGGAGCAGCACTGGTTCAAGCGATCGAACACAGATTGGGATGAACTTTACCAACCAGATCGCATCGCCCTGCTGGTCGAGGAAATGCACGGCCTCATCGGCGTGCTGGAGAACAAGACCGGCCGTAAGTTCGATGAAGCGCGTTTCCATCATGTGATGGAGCAAGTGAATGTGCAGGAGGGCTATATTGCGGAGGCTGCGAGCCTCGTCGGCTCAGCGCGACCTTGCCCTGTCTCGATCGGCGATCAGATGCCCAACACCATGATCCCGCAATGGCATCGCGGGTCAGATTGGGCTGTCGCCCATGCCAAGCGCTTCCGTGATGAAGTGGCGGCGCGGGTCGAGGCTGGCATTGGCGTTGCCGAGAATGAGCGCATTCGCCTGATGTGGATCGGTGCGGGGGTCTGGCATGACCCGGGCTTTTATCAGGCGCTGGAGGCACGGCTGGGCGCGGTGTTCGTCTGGTCCATGTATATGCCCTTTGCCGGGCCGCAATATATTCGCGAGATCAAGGGCCGCCCGATGGATGCGCTGGGTGCGCGCGTCTGCTCCATGAACGAGGTGCTGCACCTGCCGCCATGGATGAACGGCTGGATGGTCAATGAAGCCGAGCGCTGCGGGCTGGACGCCTGCGTGATGCTGGTGCCCGAGGATAATCGCATGTCGCAATCCGGCACCAACATCACCCGGCAGGCGCTGGAGGAAGCTGGCGTGCCCGTGCTCGCGCTTGATGCCAGCATGGTCGATGCGCGCAGCTGGGATCACGAGAAGATGGTCAATCTTGTCGAGCAATTCCTCGCCCGCGCTGGCCTCGTCAAATGAGGCGCTTCCTGCTCATCTCACTGCTTCTGCTGGCAGCATGCGCGCGGCAGGATGACCCCGCTGTGACAGAACTGGTCTATGCCTCGCCTTACACGCCTGGGCATACCTTCAGCCGCGCCGATCAGGCCTGGATGCGCTATGTGGAGACGGAGTCGGGCGGCACGCTCAAAGTCCGGCCAATCTGGTCCGGAGGGCTTCTCTCAGCCGATCAATCCATGACCGAGCTGCGGCATGGCGTAGCGGATATTGGCCTGATCACGCCGATTTACGCCAAGGGTGGTTCCCATCTTCTGCGTGTGCAAACAGGTTTTTATGCGGGCGCGGAAACCCCTCAGGCGCAGGTCTTGCTGTATCGCTGCATGGAAGCGGCGATCTCACAATTCGGCCTGGAGATGCAGGGACTGGTTCCGCTTGCCGTTCAGGGCGGCTTGATGCCCGGCATCATCACGCGGGACAAGCCCGTGCGCAGCCTTGACGATCTGCGCGGCATGCGGATCCGTGCGCCGACCGAATTGCTCGCGGTCTTGCATGATCTGGGCGCCGATCCGGTGAATATGCCGATGGGCGAGGTTTATTCAGCAATGGCCAAGGGCGTTATTGATGGTGTCATTGCCTCGGCCGAGACTTTCAAGGCGCTGCATTTTGGCGAGGTCGCCAAACATTATGCGATGCTGGATATTCCGCGTGGCGCTTACCCGGCGCGCGCAATGGGCATTGAGCGATGGAACCGTCTGTCGCCAGAGCATCAGGCGATCCTGCGTCGTGCCATTCCGGTGTGGGAGGCGGCGATCGCAGAGCAGACGCTCATCTCGCTAGGGGAAGGCACGCAAGTCGCCCGCGAGGAAGGCGTCGCTTTGACGCAGATTAGTGCGCAGGAACAGACGCGCTTCCGCAAACTTTATGATCGCGATGCTGAGCGCAATGCGGCCAATCTTGCCCGCTTCGGCATTGATGGGCGCGCGGCGCTCGCTGTCGCCCGTGCCAGCATCAGGCCGGGCAATCGTGTAGACTGTAAGGATAAAATATGAGGCCGCAGCCCCTTTCCGGCATTCGCGTCGCGGATTTCAGCCATGTCATGGCCGGTCCCTATGCCTCGCACCTCCTGCGCCTGCTCGGCGCGGAGGTCATCAAGATCGAGGCGAAGGGCCGTGGTGATGCCATGCGAACCTATGGCGCGGATCGTCGCTATGATGGCATGGCGCCCGCCTTTGTGGCGGTGAATGCCGGCAAGAAGTCCATCGCGCTGGACCTTAAAAACCCGGACGATTTTGAGGTCGCGCGCGGCATTGTCGAGCGGTCGGATGTGCTGCTGGAGAATTTCCGCCCCGGTGTCATCGCGCGGCTTGGCCTTGGCTATGAGGCGGTGCGCGCCTTCAATCCGGACATCATCTATTGCTCGGTCTCCGGCTATGGCCAGTCCGGCCCGCTCAGAGACTGGCCCGCCATCGACAATATCGTCCAGGCAACCAGCGGCATGATGAGCCTTGGCGGATCGCCCGGTGATCCACCCATGCGTATCGGCTTCCCGGCAGTCGATACGCTCACCGGCCAGACGGCGGCTTTTGCCATCCTCTCGGCGCTGTTGCGCCGTGAGCGGAGCGGGGGTGGCGATTTTATCGATGTCGCGATGCTGGATGCGAGCCTTGCCTTCATGGCCTCTGCGGTTGTGCCCTATCTCGTGACCGGGCGCGCGCTGGAGCGGACTGGCAACACAGGCTATAGCGGACAGCCCACATCTGCCCTCTTTGAGGCAGGTGATGGTCGTCTCGTCTCACTCGGCGTCGTTCAGCAGGCGCAGTTTGAGCATTTCGCACGCTTTTTGGGGCGTGAGGATTGGCTGGATGATCCGCGCTTTGCCGATCCGGACCTTCGTCGGGAGAACGGTGTGGCGCTTCAGGCAGATATCACGGCACTCCTCAAGGCGCGCACTGCTGCTGAATGGGAGCGCGACATGAGCAATGCCGGCATCCCGTGCGGCATGGTGCGCGAGGTTGGCGAGGCTGCCTCAATGCCCCATCTCGACGCGCGCGGTGCCAAGCTGCCGCTCAACGTGCCGGGGCTGCCGATGAATGAAGAAGTCGCGATCATCAATGCGGGCTTCCTCATGTCCGAGGGAGGACCGACCGTCGATCAGCCGCCACCAAGGCTCAATGAGCATGAGGTGGAGATCCGCGCTTGGCTTGTGCATGCAAAGGAACATGAAAATGAAGAAAGCGCATCTGCTCAGCCTCATGCTTCTGCCGCTATCTATGCTTCCCGTACAGTCGATGGCGGCTGATCGGGAAGCTGTGCGGACCTTGGGTGAGGCGAGCGGAACGGGTGGCCTGCCCGCCTTCGCACAGGCCGATCCTTCCCTCCCGACGCACACCATCTATCGCCCGGTTACGCTGCCAAGAGCGCCGATGCCGCTGGTGATCTGGGGCAATGGTGCCTGTCGCGACAATGGCCTGCAGCACGCAATGTTTCTGCGTCAGGTCGCCTCTCATGGCTATCTGGTGATTTCGCTCGGCCATCCTCGCGAGGAGCGCGGCGTTTCGCCGGAGTTGCCGGAGCCTGCTGCGGGGTCTGCCCCGCCGCGCGCAACGGCGGATGAAACGCATGTTGAGCAAATGGATGAGGCAATCGCGTGGGCGACCGCACAGAATGCAAAGCCCGGCGGACCGCTTGCGGGGCATGTCGATCTGACGCGCATCGCCGTGATGGGACATAGTTGTGGCGGCCTTCAGGCGATTGTCATGTCGGCTGATCCGCGCATCAGAACATCGATCATCTTCAATAGCGGCGTCTACAACAAGCCCAGCCCGGCCAATCGCAGCCGCATCGCTGTAGGCAAGGATGCGCTTGATCGCCTCCACGCGCCCATTGCCTATTTTCATGGCGGGCCGACGGACATTGCGCAGCCCAATGCCGATGATGATGTGTCGCGCATCACTAAAGTGCCGGTCTTTCTGGGCGTTTTGTCGGTCGGTCACAGCGGCACCTTCTGGACGGATGAAACCGGGGGCGCCTGGGCCGAGATGGCAAGCCACTGGTTCAATTGGCAGCTCAAAGGCGACGAGGCTGCGAGTCGCTGGTTCAGCGGCGCTGATTGCCTATTATGCGTAAACCCTCAGTGGCGTGTCGTCCGCCGGAACATGGATTGAAGCTGCGCTCCAGTCACGGCAGTAAGAGAGCGCATGCTTGAGGCACAGGTGCGCAATGGCGTGCAGGGTGGCAATCTGCAGTATAAACTGGCTATAGTGCGAGCAGTGATGCGCGAATTGAAGTGAGCGCAGCGATGCGGTGCAGCACGGCGCGCATCGCGGCAATGAGTTTATGAGGAGCGTCGCATTCCTGCCAAGCTGAAATCCGAAGCGAAAGCGAAGCCTTTGCCAGTGGTGTCCTCTGATGATGAGCAATTTGCACTCGGCAAGCTTGAACACCTGCTCCTGTTCCGCTTCCGCCGTCTGCGCGATTTGATTTCGGAGCGTTATCGCGAGTCCAACAGTGACACCGGCAAGCTCAAGGCGGGGGACCTGACAATCCTGGCGCTCATCGAGGCGAACCCCTCGATTTCGCAGACCGACCTGGCGAGGGTTGGCGGTGTCGATCAGGCCGTTCTCGTCGGCATTCTTGATGATCTGGAGGAACGGGGGCTTGCTCTTCGCGAGCGCGACCCAGCAGACAGGCGCCGACACAAGCTGGAAATGACGCCGAAAGGCAAAAGAGCCGTCGCGGACCTCTTCCGCCGCGCCTTCGACAATGAGGCAAGCGCGCGCGCCGTGCTGACTGACGAGGAAAATGCAGCGCTCGATTCAGCGCTCAGGAAACTTTATCAGCACGTCTTCTGACCGCCGGTTAAACGATGCCTGCATCTTTCAGGGAAGCAACTTCCGCTGGCGTGTAGCCCGCACTTTCGAGCACGCTATCTGTATGCTCTCCAAGCGCAGGGGTCGCGCTGGTCGTGTAGGGGCCATCGGAAAATTGATAGGGCAACCCGCAAACCAATGGAGCATCCGCGCTGTTTGCCAAGCGCGCAGGATAGAGTGATTGGCGCATCTGGACATGTTCGGCCGTCACAACCTCAGGCAGGCGCCTAACCGCCGCTGCTGGCACGCCCGCTCGGCTTAGCTGCGTCTCCCATTCCTGAGCCGTGCGCGCCGCAAGCCGCTCTTCAAGCGCAGCTTTCAATTGCTCGATATTTGCCTCACGGTCCTTCTGGGTCGCAAAACGCGGGTCGAGAGACAGCAGGGGCTCTCCAAGCGTGGCGGAAATCGCCTCAAACCATCGCTGGTGCGCGCCCATGATGAAGATCTGCTGGTCCTGCGCCATGAAGCGCCCAACCGCAGGCCGCTTGCCCATGCGGGTAGGGCCAGTCGTTGCGATACGGGTGGTCATCAGGTTCAGGGCGACATCAAGCATCGCCACGTCGATCCGTTCACCCGTGCCGGTTCTCGAGCGCTTCAGAAGCGCGGCGAGAACAGCGGTCGCAGCGGCATGGCCGGTGCTGATATCAAGCATTCCAAAACCCAGATGATGGGGGTCGTCACCGTCACCCAGATAGCTGTCGCTCAGGCCCGAGGCGGCCTGAACCGACCACTCAACCGCGGGCATGTCCCGCCACGGTCCCTCAAGTCCAAAGCCGCTGATCGAGCACCAGATCAACTTCTCATTCCAGCTTTGCACCGATGCTGGCGTGATGCCGAATTTCTCAGCCGTGCCAGGCTTGAAATTGTCGACAAGCACATCGGCATCCCGCGCTAGTCTCGCCAGCACATCGAGCGCGCCGGGCTTTTTGAAGTCGAGCGTCACGGATCGTTTGCCGCTATTGACCGCGTTGAACGCGTCCTTGGCAAAGCCTCGAAAATCATCGCCAACGCCGGGGTTCTCGATCTTGATGACATCGGCGCCGAGCAGGGCAAGCTGATAGGTGCAGACCGGCCCCGCCAAAGCATGGGTCAGGTCGATCACGCGAAAACCTTCTAATGGGCGCAAAAGTCTCGTCCTTATTATTGGCTCAGTGACGCGCATGGCCGGGAATGACCTGATCTTCGATGAACCGATGCATCTGATCCATGATCCGCGCTTCATCCCATGTCCGTCCGTCGACCAGATCGACATCGAGGATCAGCAGCGGAAGGCCAGCCTGAGCGATGGCTGCACGCGTGCGACCGCTCACATTGTTGGCGACGGTCACCACGCCGTCGGCGCGGTGGCGCTTCGTATCATGGATTTCCCATTCGAGATTGCCAAGCCCTATGCCGCAATAGCGCGATGCCAGCGCGCGCACCGGATCGCCTCCGTAGCGGGGATAGCCATCGATCGCGATCGACATATACATTGATCGGGCAAAAATCGTGGAATGGCTCTCTTCAAAAGCACGATAGAAGGCTGTGTTCTGCCATAGCCCGGCGCCAAACCAGGTCAGGCGATAAGCCTCATTCGGGCAGCTATAGTCCTGCCGCGCTGCGCGCTCTGCAATCTCGTCTCGGAACAGCTCTGCAGCGTCTGTCGCCCATTGGCTGCCCCGTCGCCACTGGATCGTCATCACATTGCCCAGTTGCTCGGACATGCTGACAGGTGATTTTCCAGCAATGATGGTGTCGCGAATATCCTCGAAATAAGTCTGCTGCAGATTGGCGCGATCCATCACGGCGCGCAGCTTGTCGATATCGAACCGCGTGCCGGTCAGTTGCTCGCATTGGCGGATGAGCGCCCAGTAGGCATCGGTCATGCGGTCGAGCTGATAGGTGGGATAGAGATGTTCCCACCCGTGCCGCACGTTTTCCCACCAACGCGCTGGCATGGGCCTGCCTGTCATTGGAATTTCGGTCATAAGCAAAGGCACGTCCCATGCCTTTGCCATGACTTCCCAGCGCGCGGTTGCTTCTGCGCGGCCGGACATGGCTGAGCAGCAGATGAAGGCAGGCTTGGGTAAGCCGCCCCAAGGTGGCTCAGCTTTCCCCTCATCGATGAGCGTCGCAAGGCCGAGCGCCGTGTAGCGCTCAAGCCCGGAATGATAGCCTTGCCGCTCCAGCTCATCGAAATAATAGGCCGACTGCCGACGGGCCGCGACAATACCGGACCACCATTCATTGATGACGTGCGGAAGATCAAAGGCCTCAAGGATCTCGTGCGGGCTGTAAGCGTCGGTATAGATGTAGGGGTGGCCAGCAGCCACCTCCTCGCGCAGATTGGCGAACCACTCCTTCTGAGCCCCGCGGATCAGCGGCGTGCAGTCGAGATCATTTCGCGCCCGGCTTTGGGCGCCCCGTGTCGCTTTCGGATCTGTCATGCGGCTTGATCGCGCAAGCTGGTGATGAACGCCCGCGTTGTAGATTCCACTTGCGCAAAACCTCCGGCGTTCCTTGCATCAGCGCGGATGAAGAGAGAGAGTTTGCCTTGGCTTTCAAGAAACTGACGCATCGCTGGATGATCCCATCCATAGCGCGGGTTCTGCCCGTAGAAGATGACGGCATCAACATCGGGCTTGACCGCCTGCGCATGAAACCAGTTGAGACGATGCACGGCCGGGAAGCTTCTGGCACCAGCAATGGCGTCCACATAATGAGTCGCGATGGCCTGCACAGGATCGCCCCCGCTCCTGATGTCGGACTCCGCACCTCGCGCGCCGAGCGGATCATCTTCTCCGATCACCAGCGCCCCTGCCGCTTCGATTGCTTCGTGAGCGTGCGAATGGGTGAGCGGTTCGGAGGGAATGAGCAGAACGCGCGGTCTGCCGTTCAAACTCTGATCTGGGTGCAATGAGGCAAGCATATCTTCAAGAGCCGCAGTAAAGGCTGCGGGCTGCAAGAATCGCGCTGCGCCGATTGCCTGAAATGCCTCCGTGCCACTGATGAGCGGCGCCTCTCGGCGAGCGGCGTTAAAGCGGCGCAAAGCCTGACGACGCAAGTTGGTCGCCGCTATCGCGTCACTCAGCTTTTCATCGGTTACGTACTGCCCGGTGACGGCGCCCATCCGCGATGCGAGGGCGCGGATCCGGTCTGCTGCGTAGCGATAGCTGGCGTCCGATTGCTCTGCCTGTAGTTCAAAATAGTGAATGGCCACTGCATTCGGCAGCAGATCTGCCCGTCGCAGATCCTCGATTGTTTCGGCTAGACCGCCATAAGGAGCAGTGAGCACGGCCAATGTCATGAAGTCCGGGGAAGGCTGGGCAATCTGCTCGAGGAGGCTGCGCAGTTCCGGCTGTTCGCCAGGGTCCATGAAGGTGTCGGCGATCGGCGTTCGCCCCTCTGCTTTGGGCACCAGCGCGGTAGGCATTGCGCCAGAAGCAAGGATGACTTCCTCGGGAATGCCCACGCCGATGCAGCCGATCAGTGGCAGTCCTGCGTCATGACCCGCCCGCGCGGCGCGGAGCGGGTCATGGTAGGTTTCAGGCAGATGCTTGAGCGACATCAGAACTTCAGCGAAACGCCAGCCGTTATCAAACGGCCAAACGGGTTAGCCTGTTGGATATCGAAGCCGCCGCTCTGGATCACCGTTGCGGGCAGCGATGCGAATGGAGGATCGCGATCAAACAGGTTCTGCACGTTGATCGAGAAGGTCATGCCGCGGTTCCAGCTGTTGTCGCCCGGCTCAATGTTAAATGCCAGATTGAAGTCCACCGTGGTCCAGGCATCAATGCGCTGAGCGGGAGTGATGGAATTGTTCGTGTAGGAAGGCACATGATTGACATAGACCGTCGTGTCGATCGGCCCCTTTTGCCAGTTCAGATTGCCGCGCAGATTATATTTGGTCGGGAAGTTGATGAAGCCGATCCGCTCGATCAGCGGTGCGTTGGCGCTCTGCGCCACCTGATAACGCGCGTACCAGATGCCGTTGAGGCCAAGGCCGAATGAGCCCGCGCTCTCCGTCGTCACCCGGTAGTTCAGCGTGAAGTCGATGCCATCAACTTTCGACACGCCAAGGTTGTTCGGGCGCGCGTCGATCAAAACGCCAACCGCGGGTAGCGGCACGCCGCGCACTGGCAAGCGAGCGAGGAGTGCGGCAACCTGGGCGGGCGTCGGGTTGCGGGTAATCAGGCCGGGGTAGAGCGCTTCACGTTGCAGGATCGTCAGGTCGCCGAGGAGCGCGGTGATCTGGCCCCGATAATCGACATTGAAATAGCTTATATTTGCGCTGAAGCCCGGCAATTGCGTCGGGTTGATGTCGGCACCGATTGACCATGTCGTGGCCTCTTCCGGTCGCAGGTCGAGATTGCCTTCATTAATAGCATAGCCTGGTGTGAAGCCGGTGGGCGAGAGCGGGTCGGAGTAGCTTTGCCCGGAGAGTGAAGCATTGATGGAGACGAGGTTGGTAAGTGCTGGCGCCCGGAACGATGTTCCCCAGTTGCCGCGGAACTTCAGCCCCTGGAAAGGCTCCCAGTTCAGGCCGACTTTGGGATTCCAGGTTTCGCCGACATCGCTATATTTGTCGTACCGCCCGGCCAGGTTGAGCGTCAGGCGGCGGAGGCCAGTCGTTTCATTCTCCGCCCCGAAGATCGGGATGAGGATCTCCGCATAGGCTGACTTGACGTTGCGGGAGAAGCTTGAACTGGTTCCGGTCAAGGCGCCGACTGGACCCACAAGACTGCCCGCAGTGACGTCGATCTTATTATACTCGCCGCCGATTGCGACGCGAACATCCCCGCCGGGAAGCACGAACAGCGGTCCGTCGATTTTCGCCTGCAATTGCAGCAACTGGTTTTCGCCTGGCGCACCCAGCGTCACATAATTGCTGATCGCCGCGATCACGGCTGGACTGTTGGCGCCGCCGAATGCGTTGAAGGCAGTGGCCGGGTTGCTGCTCGCCAAAGCTGCACTCAATGCTGCGGGGTTGGGGCCATAATTATAGGCAATATCTTCATTGTGCCCATAGGATAGGCCAAGGTCGAGATTCCACTCGCTCGGCAGCTTGATGTCGATGCCGAAATTGCCCTGATAGGATTCAGATGTGCCGTTGAAGCCGAGCGTATTGCCCAGATCATTGCCGAAGAAATAAGCGACCGAAACACTGTTCGGATTGGTGCCGGGTGGAGTGACGTAGAAAGCATTAGAGCGCGGTACGGTTAGCGCCTGCGCCGTGACTGCTGCTTCCCGCAGGAAGGTGCGCTTATAGTAAAAGCCATCGGCCGAGACGGTTATCGATGGGCCGAGCTCCTGACGGAACGTCAAAACGCCGCCGACTTTCTCGATCTCGGGGATCATGTCCGAATAGCCGCCCACTTCGCAGCGATTGGTCGTGCCGGGCACGAGGGCTGCGCGGTTCGCAGGCGTCACGCCGCCCGTGGGAATCGCATAGCTTACGCCGCCGGTCACGATGTTGCCGGGATTGCAATTGGTCGAGCGGAAGTCAGGGCCGCCAAATGGTCGCAGGTCGGATCGGCTATAGGCGCGATCCTGGCTGTTCAGCGCGCTATGATAGCTATATTCGCCGGTCAGCATGATTTGGCCGGTGTCCCACACCTTGCCGACTGCGCCACCAAGTTGGCGGGTCGTGTAATTATCGGCGACACCCATGCGTGCGTTTAATTCCACGCCGTTCAGGTTGCGGCGCAGGATCAGGTTGACCACGCCCGCAACGGCATCCGAGCCATAGATGGCCGAAGCACCGTCCGGCACCACTTCGACGCGCTCAAGGGCGGTGATGGGGATCACGGATGGATCGACAAAGAGCCCCTGTGTGCCGCCGCCAACAACGCGATGCCCCTCGATGAGCGTCAGCGTGGCAAATGGCCCGATGCCACGCAGGTTAACCGAGCTGGCATAAGTGATGTTGCCAGAGCCGCCCTGCGCGCCGCGATTGGATTCCTGAATGCCGACATTCACGACCTGCGGGATGTTGCGGAAAATCTCGGATGTGGTGACAGCCGATGTGGAGGTGATGTCCTCCCGGCCCACTGCAATCACGCTCGAGCCGACAGGCGCGACGCCGCGAATGCGGCTGCCCGTGACAATGATTTCTCGATCGATCGCTGACGAGGCGCTGCTGCTCTCGGGTGGCTGCGCAGAGGCGGACGTTGTCGCCTGAGCGTGGGCATTTACGCTCATGGTCAATGCGATGAGAGCAACAGAGCCGCTAAGGGCGGCGCGCGTGAATGAACGATGCTCCAACATGGTCCAGCAATCCCCTCAACTAGATATTTTTTGTCTGTGAATGGAAGATCAACCACCCTAATCTCTTTGTCAATGTAATAGTTGACTTTACAAAGCAGTCGTGGCTTTTGAGGCCGGTAAAGATCAGTGAAGCCTCAGGAATTGCGGCTTCTCGGCTGGCCTAAAGTTCAGGAGAGTATCGTGACGGAAGAGAAATCTGGCCCCCTGGCAGGGATCACAATCCTGGATTTCAGCCGAGCATTGGCGGGGCCATATTCGACGTTGCTTCTGGGTGGATTGGGCGCTCGAATCATCCGCATTGAGGAGCCTCGCGGCGATGGACGCGAGAGCGCACCATTTTACGGTCGCAACGGTGCGTCACTCCGGCGCGAACATGATGATGACGTGTCGATTGCGCATCTGATCCGTCATCGCGGCAAAGAGTCGATCACGCTCAATCTCAAGCATCCAGAAGCGAAGCGTATCTTCCAGGAGATCGTCCCTCATGTGGACGTGGTCGTGGAGAATTTCACACGCGGTACGTCCGAGCGTCTGGGTGTCGGCTATTCCGCTGCGAAGGCGGTCAAGCCGGATATCATCTATTGCTCCATCAGTGGCTTTGGCCAGGAGGGGGAGCCGGGCACTGGCCGGGCGATGGACAATATCATTCAGGCTTTGAGCGGGATGATGATGACGAGCGGCATGCCAGATGATCCGCCTGCGCGCATCGCGGTGCCTTTCGGCGATCTCAACACGCCCTTGTTCGCGGTGATCGGCATCCTCGCGGCGCTCGTTCATCGTCAGAAAACCGGCGAGGGGCAATATGTCGATGTGTCGATGCTGGGCGTGCTGACATCGATGCTGTCGACCGAGCCGTTTGATGTGCTGGAGCGCCTTGGCGTGCCCATGCGGACCGGCCCGACGGTTCCCCGGCTTGCGCCCTTCGGCGTCTATCCAGCCTCGGATGGCTTCGTCGTGATCTGTTGCGCAGGTGAACGCAGCTTTGAGAAGTTCGCCCCAGCGATTGGCAGGCCGGACCTGATCGAAGATCCCGATTATTCGAGCCAGACCGCACGCTTGCGAAATTATGAAGCGCTCGATGCGATCGTCGCCGATTGGAGCCGGGGCCAGACGATGGCGAGCGTGCACGAGATCCTTGAGCCCGCTGGTATCGCGAGTGCCAATGTCCGCGGGCCAGCCGAAGCGATGCGTGACCCGGTCGTGCTGAACCGCAAGGAAGTCATCCGGCTCGAGCATCCCATTTATGGCGCATCGGACGAGGTTTATGGGCCGGGTGTGCCAATCACATTCTCCGCTACACCTGTGGAAATTGCACAGGCAAGCGTTCCGCTGCGCGCGCATAACCAGGCTGTTTATGGCGAGATGCTCGGCTATTCTCCCGAAGAAATCGAGCGTCTGCTGAGCGAGCGGGCGATCTAGAACAGGGTTGGGTGGGGGAGCCGGGCACATGAATGAAGCGACCGCATCACCGACTGGGCCAGCCGAGGCCTCCAGAGGCTGGACCCGCTATCAATTCTACATGATCGTCATCCTGGTGCTGGTCAGCGTCTGCAATACGATGGATCGTGGCGTGCTGACCCTTGTTCAGGAGCATATAAAGCGCGAGCTTGCGCTGAGCGATCTGCAACTGGGCATGCTGAGCGGCCCGGTGTTCGCGATTTTCTATTCACTTGCGGGGCTTCCCGTTGCGCGGCTCTCCGAGCGGTTCAATCGCAGCAGGCTGCTTGCTGGCTGTCTCGCCTTCTGGTCCGCAGCGACCCTGCTGTGCAGCAGCGCCGTCAGCTTCGTGCAGATCGCCTTGTTTCGGGCGGGCGTCGGCCTTGGGGAGGGTGGGGCAAACCCGATCAGTCATTCGCTCGTCGCAGATACTTTCTCGGTGAGGCAGCGTGGCCTGGCCATGTCGGTGCTCAGCGCAGCTATTCCATTGGGCATGGTCGTCGCGCCGCTCACCATCGGCTTTGTGGCTCATGCATGGGGCTGGCGGGCCGCTTTTCTGGCGGCAGGAATCCCCGGCATGATCCTGGCGCCCCTCGTCTGGCTGACTTTGCGTGAGCCGCGACACGAGCGCGGCGAGCCGGTGCAGAACGGGCGTTTCATGGCCGATATGGCATGGCTGTTCCGCAACCGCGCATTCCGCTGGGTCTTTCTGGCAGCCACCTTTAACGGTGTTGGCATCCACGGTGTCGGTATCTTCACGACCTCCTTCCTTCTGCGCGAATATAAGCTCAACATCGCTGAAGTCGGGACCATCCTGAGCGTAGCCGGGGCGATGGGGCTGATTGGCACCTTCATTGGCGGCTATCTGGCAGACAAGTTCGCTGATGATCGTGGGCGGTCCTATGTGCTGGTGCCCGCAGTTGGGGCGGGCCTGTCGTTCCTCGCTTTCGGTCTGGCCTTTCGGATCGAGTCCGTCGTGCTCGGTGTTGGGCTCATCCTTGTCGGCAACATCGTCACCGACCTGAAAAATGGTCCCAATTGGGCTGCCGTTCAGAACATCGTTCCCTCCACAATGCGCACGACGGCGTCGGCAATCTTCTTCATTGCAGCGACAGTGTTTGGCACGGGGCTCGGTGGACTGCTGGTTGGTGCGTTCAGCGATATCGCAGCGTCCAACCAGTTCGTAATGGGCAATATCGAGCAACTTTGCGTCGGCGGGCGCGGGGTCGAGGGCGCCTCTGCAGCGATCAACGCCGCCTGTCAGCAGGCATCCGCCGCCGGGCTGCGCGCATCGCTCGCCATTCTGCCAATCACCTTCCTGGGGGCGATGGCCTGCTTCCTGCTCGCCAGCCGCACAATCTCGATCAATCATGACTGAGCCGTCGCCAAGTTCGGCGTTCAGGCGCGCTTATCTCGATCGTAGCGCAGCAGCGCGCGCCTGGAAGGCGCAGGGCGGCACCGTTGTCGGCTATCTGTGTGATAATGTGCCCATCGAGCTGATCCTTGCCGCAGGTTGCCTGCCGTTCCGCCTGAGTGGCACGCCGGACGCAGATTTGCAGATCGTCAGCGACCGTGTCGACGCGCTCTATCCGCCTGATCTCACCGGGCGCCCGGCCTTCGCCGCGTCCATCCTGAGCCAGATTTTGAGTGGCGCGCTGGATTTCGTCGATTATCTTATCATCCCGCATAATCGCCATGCGATACAGGCGATGTACCGCGAACTGATCGAAGCAGCAGACGAGTGGCCTGACCTGAAGCTGCCCGAGCTGCACTATATGGATAAGGCGTGGTCGCCGCTTTCCGATGTGTCCGGTTTTAATCGGAATGCGGTCGAGGCGTTGCGCGATACGCTGGAGCGTTGGACCGGGCGGGCCGTTGATGATGAGGCCATCGCATCCGCTATTGATGATGTGAAAAAGACGCGGGCGCTGGTGCGGCAGATAAGCGCAGCGCGGGTGGAGCAGCCCACATCTGTATCCGGCACTGCTGCGCTGTGGGCCTATGCGGCATCAAACTGCCTGCCGCCCCGCCAGTTCCATGATGCTGCGCAGGCAATGCTTGATGAGGCGGTCGATCTTCCGCCGCGCGAGGGGCCACGCTTATTCGTGGGAGGCAGCCCATTCGATCATGACCGGCTGTATGCAATCATCGAATCTCTTGGTGCGAATGTTGTCGCGGAGGATCATTGCTGGGGCGCGCGTCTGGGCGATGCTTACGCGCTGCCGCAAGGAGCTCCGTTGGATCGGCTCGCAGCACGTTTCCACGAGGCGCCTGCTTGCTCCATCCGCTTCTCATTTGAGGCGACAGTCAGCGCATCGGTCGAGCGGGCCATCGCCGCGAAGGTCGATGCGGCGATCTTCTATGTGTTTGCAGGCGACAGCGCGCAAAGCTGGGAAACGCCGGACGAGGTGGCGCAGCTTCGCGCGCTCGGCATCCCTGTGCTCCATCTGGCCGAGCAATCCTATGATTGCTCGCCTGCGGAAGATTTTCGCCAGAAAATAGCTGAATTCCTTGCCGCCTTTCCCGCCCACCGCGCGATGCAATCCTCATGAAGCCGGGCGATCAAACCCGCCTCGCCAGCGTCGACGCGGTGCGCGCGCATCAACGGCGCTGGCTGGAGGAAACGCGCACAGCGGTTGCTGAGGGCGGGCGCGAATTCGCCATCTGCAACGCCGATGATTTTGAGGAAATCTTTACGGCTTTCGACATCCCAGTGCTCGTGGTGAACTACTGGAATTCGATCATCACCTTCTCGGAGCGCAAGGGTCCGCACTTCAGCGCGGTGCTGCGCGATCGCGGCTACAGCCCCGGCATGTTCGCAATGGGGCTCGCCAGCACTTTGGAGCCAGCGGAGGCGCCTTGGGGTGGCCTGCCTCGCCCCACGATGATTGTCGGTACGACGCGGGATGAAGCGCAATTGCGCGTGACGGAGCTTTGGGCGCGAGCATTCGGCTGTGAGTGCATTCCGCTCGATTTCAGCTGGACCTCCCAATATAAAAAGATCCCGCCCAATGGATGGTGGGATCTGCATTTTGATCGGTCCATGGAAATGATCGATCCAGCGCGTCATGCAGAGCGTGTCAGCCAGATGGGCAAGCTGATCGCGCATCTGGAACATCGGCTGGATCGCCGGTTCGATCATGATCGCCTGCGGCAGATCATGGAGGGCGTGAATGAGCAGATGGCGCTTTGGCAGGAGGCATTCGATCTGATCGCTGCCGCTCGCCCGCTGCCGGTAAGCCTGCGCGATCAAACCGCTATCTACCAGCTCAACTGGCAGCGCGGCACCAGCATCAACATCGCGTTGGCGCGCGATTTTCTGGAAGAGGTTCGCCAGCTTGTTGCTGCCGGAGCAGGCTGCTATCCATCCGAGCGCTTCCGGCTTTATCTTGCCACGAGCGGCAACGATCCTGCCTTTCATCGCTATGTGCGGGAGCGCTGGGGCGGGGCGGTGGTCTCAAGCCGCTATAGCGGTATTGCGCCCATGTATGCACGGGACCTTTCGCAGCAGGCGCCGCTCGATGCGCTGGCGTCGCGGCAATTATTCCTGTTCGACAAGGAGCCGCATTGGGAAGTGCATGAGGCGAAGCGCTGGGGCGCGCATGGCGTGATCGGCATGGAGCGCGATCCCTCGCGCCCATCGCGATATCGCCGGGTCGTCGAGGCGGCGGGCCTGGCCTATCTCGCCTTGCCACGCGATGCCGATGACGATGAGGTTCGTGGGCTTATCGACAAGTTTGTTGAAACCCGGATGCTGGGCGCAACATGATCGCGACCGATCAGCTGGATTCCGGTCGACGCTTCTGGACTCCTTATCAGACCGGGCTGGTTGCCATGTTGCTGGCTGTCAGCATCTGCAATTACATGGATCGCGGCATTTTGCCGTTGCTTCAGGAGCTGATCAAAGCGGACCTGCAACTGCGCGATGGCGATCTTGGCTTGCTCAGCGGCCCGTTTTTTGCTGGCTTCTACGCGCTGTCTGCCATCCCGATGGCGAGATTGTCTGAGCATGTGAACCGCGTGCGGCTGCTTGCCGGGATCATGGCAGGCTGGTCCGCGCTGACCGCCTTGTGCGGAACGGCAGCTAACCTCACCTCGCTGATCGCATTTCGGCTCGGTGTTGGCTTTGCTGAAGGCGGATGCGTGCCCATCAGTCACTCCTTGCTGTCGGATAATTTCCCGATCCGTCAGCGTGGCTTCGCTATGGCGATCCTGAGCGCAGCCCAGCCAGCCGCTGCGATCATCACGCCCATGCTTGCGGCGACCATCGCAACCATCTGGGGATGGCGTGCGGCATTCGTGGTGATCGGCTTGTGTGGCGTCATCCTTGCCATTCCCGTGCTCGCCCTGCGCGAGCCGCGCGAGCATCGCCTTGCCTCCAGCAAGCCACGCGTGCCCACATCATTGGGTGCTGATGTGCGCTGGTTGTTTGCCAACCGCGCCTATCGCTGGCTGTTCGTCGCCGGTGCTTTCATGGGAATGGGCAATGGCGGGGTCGGGGTGTTCCTGATCTCTTACATGATGCGGGCGCATGATCGCACACTTGTCGAGGCTGGGGGAATGCTCGGCCTACTCGGCGCTATGGGCTTGCTGGGGACGATGGTGGGAGGCTATGCTGCTGACCGGCTAGCCGGGCCACGCGCCAGATCATACCCATTGGTTTGCGCGGCAGGTGCGGCGGCGGCAGGACTGCTCTATCTTGCAGCGTTCGCGCAATCAGCCTGGCTCCCTGCGATCGGTCTGCTGTTGGTTGCTGGCATAGCGACCGACCTCAAGAACGGGCCGAATTTCGCCGCGGTTCAGAACATCGCCCTACCCCGGATGCGGGCCACCGCAGCAGGCATCTACATGCTCGGCCCGACGCTCATTGGCTTTGGCATCGGTCCACCGCTCAGTGGCTTCCTGAGCGATGCGTTTGCGTCGAACCTCTTTCCATCCACTTCGGGATCATTCGATGCGCTTTGCAGGGTGGCACCGGTTGCGCAAGATGTTGCTGCCGCCTGTGGGTCGGCCTCCGCAAACGGCCTGACCTACGCACTCACGATCGCCACACTCGCTTATTTCGGCGCCGCCATTGCCTTTTACATCAGCAGTCGGACCTTTGCGCCCTATGTCGAGACTGATTGACGATGCGGGACTGCGCTATTGCTGCCAAATTCCCTACCCAAGGATGCTACAAGAATGTCGAACAGTTTCTCCGAAAATGCCTATTTGCTGGCGCCCCTCAAGGGAGAGAGGCCTCCACAATCGGCTTGGTTCGCAGGAGCACTGGCCAAGGAGCCCGAGCGCAGCACGTTCGTCAGTGAGGGGTCGCAAGTTGAACTGCT
>Ga0307414_10000579_pt1 | contig 19090 bp, 6 predicted proteins | sample DK1Ometagenome_FD_203804 | JGI IMG/M metagenome (GOLD analysis project Ga0307414, IMG submission 203804) | Maize rhizosphere microbial communities from greenhouse at UC Davis, California, United States - DK15-O-3 | ecosystem: Host-associated > Plants > Roots > Rhizosphere > Soil | place: USA... | reverse complement strand
CTGAACATCCGGTTCCCGACAAAGCAACCGGAACCCGCGTACTAGCCTTGTCAGCGCAATTAAAGCTGCTGATCGGCCAGATAAAAGAAATTTAGTTTTTATTCTATTTCATAGCGCTCCATCTTACTGTATAACGTCTTGCGATCGATATTCAGTAATTTGGCGGCTTTTGATTTGTTGTATTTTACCTTGACCAGGGTTTCTATAATCAGCATTTTCTCATTCACCTCATTGATGGCTTTAAGGTCAGTACCATTAGGTTTTGGAATCTGATTAATGGAAATGATCATTTCTTCTGGTAAAGAATCTACTTCCGCCGTTTCTGAAGGAGTTAATAATACCATGCGTTTAATCACATTCTTTAACTCCCGCAAATTTCCCGGCCAGTCGTACTGTAGCAAAAGATCTTTCGCCTGTTGAGACAGGTTCTGGACATTGCGTTGTAATTCGGTGTTGGATAATCTGATGAAATGATTGATGAACAACTCGATATCCTTCCCTCTGTCTCTCAACGCGGGAAGCTGGATCTTGAATTCGTTTAAACGATGGTAAAGGTCTTCCCGGAAAGACCCATTGGCCACACTTGATTTCAGGTCGTCGTTGGTAGCGGTAATGATCCTTACATCCACTTTTACGGTTTTGGTGCTTCCAAGTGGCTGAATTATCCGTTCCTGTAAAGCACGCAACATCTTTACCTGAACTTCATAGCTAAGGTTTCCAACTTCATCCAGAAACAAGGTTCCTCCGTTGGCCGCTTCAAACTGACCTTTCTTATCGTTCAAAGCACCTGTAAAGGCGCCTTTGGCATGTCCGAATAATTCACTTGCCGCGAGGTCTTTGGACAGCGCACCACAATCGATCGCGATAAAAGGTTTGTCCTTACGCTTGCTCTGCATGTGCAATGCTCTTGCAGCATATTCTTTTCCTGTTCCGCTTTCTCCCTGAATGATGACCGACATGTCGGTAGGGGCAACGAGGTTAATGTGTTCGTATAGTTTATCCGCAATGCTGCTCTTCCCTTTAATGGCATCTGCATGTTCGATAGAAGCGCCCGAGCTGAGGGGTTCTTTTTTGCCCAGGGAATTGTTGATGATCATCAGCAACTCATCTGGATTTACAGGCTTGGTAATGTAATCGAAGGCCCCTAACTGGATTGATTTTACTGCCGTTCTTACATCGTTAAAACTGGTCATAATAATGACCGGCTTGGTTAGTCCTTTTCCACGTATATGGGATAGAACGTCAAGGCCTGTACCGTCAGGTAAACGGTAATCTACCAATAAAAGGTCAAAACTTTGCTGTTCTATTAGCTTTAGACTTTTTTTTACATCATTTACCGGACTGGGTTCATGACCATGTTTGGTCAGAAAGCCTTCCAGTAGCTGCGAAAAAGTGAGGTCGTCTTCAATAATCAGTATTTTTGCCATAGGGATTTCGCTTGTAATTATAGCAAAAATACAAAAGCCGGAGGACATCCGGCTTTTGTGAAGTATATTAATTGATATTTATTGTGGGCTTACTCAATAACTGCACCTTCTTTAGATAGTTTTAAAGAAGCTGTTTCTTCTCCTTTTTTAGCATCAACCTGATAATATTCAGACTTATCTGCTTTAGTTACTAAAAACGCAGTTGTTGGCGTCCATTCTTTGTATTTATCAGATGCCAATGTTGTTTTAACTGCATCTGGAAGATCTTTCAATTCAACCGGTGTTTTTGTTACACTGTCTTGTTTTACGGTAACTATAGCTGAATTTTTGACGTCACTTGCTTTTACTTGTGTTAACCCTACGAATGCTAAAAATGCTGCGGATAAGATGATCTTTTTCATAATTATATATTTTAAAAGTTTATTATTCTGTTTTAATTACGATCAGATAGGTTTCATAATGATGCCAAAACTGTTTTTTGTTGTTAAATTGCTTATATACAGCGGTTTTTACGTTTTTTATGAAAAGCAACTGTTGCCTTATTCCACACTTTGTAGCGGAAAGAAACAAATCCCCGGGAGAGTAGTAGCACTGGTCGGGTAGTGATATGGTTGAGTTGTATCGTTCTGTATGTTCTGGCCAAATATGCTGCGATTCTTTGTAGGTCTTCTTCGACTCAGATCCGAAGGAAGGTCGAACGAAACTCAGATAAGAGTTGACGAGTATCACAACTCAACCATAACACTACCACAGCAGTGTTTCATGGATTTCCTGCAATTCCAGCTATATATTACGCTATGAGAAAGTAATGTATTTTTCTTAACTTTGTCTTTATGCTATCTAAGAAGACTAAATACGCGATAAAGGCACTTGTTGCGCTCGGAAAAAACGCTGGAAATCCTCCTATGCAGATCGTTAGATTGGCTGAACAGGAAATGATCCCCAGAAAGTTCTTAGAGCAGATCCTGTTGGACATGCGTAATGCAGGTTATCTGTATAGTAAAAAAGGTGCGGGTGGTGGTTATAGCCTAAATAAAGAACCAGGTGATATTTACCTGGCGGATATTCTTCGCATTACTGATGGACCGATTGCAATGGTTCCATGCGCCAGTCTTAAATTTTACCGTAAATGCGATGAATGTCATGATGAAGTGACCTGCGGCATTAGAAAAACTTTTATCGATGTGCGGGATGCAACCCTGAAAGTCCTGGCTCAAACCTCTATCGCAGACGTTATTGCCCGCGAAACTGACGAAAGTATTGTCAATTAATATTTAATTTCAAATAAAGTCTACTACTTCTATAGTCTTTTTGTATATTTGTATCGATAAGACAAATATGTAATACCTTTAAATGTTAGGCTATGATTTTAAATAAGATAGAAAGCGGTGTAAAAGAACCTAAAATTACATTGGTAGGAGCCGGTCCCGGCGATCCTGAACTCATTAGCTTAAAAGGTGTTAAGGCGATTGCTTCTGCAGATGTAATCTTATATGATGCACAGGTGAACGAAGCCCTGCTCAATCACGCTCCTGAAAAGGCAATTAAAATATTTGTAGGTAGTAAATCTGACGATGAATCCTTTTCTCAGGACGCGGTCAATAAGCTCATGATTGATTACGCTTTAAATTATGGCCATGTGGTCAGGTTGAAAAGCGGCGATCCTTTTGTCTTTGCACGTGGTTTCGAAGAGGTGGATTATGCAGAATCCTATAGCATTCAAACGGAAATTATACCGGGTATTTCCAGCGCTTTAGGTGTTCCGGGATTGCATAAAATACCCATGACCTACAATGCCCTGAGCGAGAGCTTTTGGGTCCTTAGCGGAACAAATGCTGCGGGTGACCTTTCTCCTGATTTATTTGTGGCAGCAAAATCAAAAGCAACGGTGGTCATTCTGATGGGAATTGAGAAAATAAGAGAGATCAGCGCCATCTTCCAGGCAGAAGGTAAAAATAGACTTCCTGTGGCGGTTATTGAAAATGGCTCTTCGGTTAATGAACATATAAAAATAGGTGTAGTAGATACCATCGCTGAATTAATAGAGGACAACAAGATTTCCTCTCCTGCACTATTGGTTTTTGGAGATGTGGTTTCCCTACACCCTTCATTTGCCAGGATCAAGGATTTTTACAAATTGATGTCCCTACAATAGGAATTATCTCATTTTGTTTTAAAAGCCGGATATTTGTATCTGGCTTTTTACGTTTATGGGGTAGTAATTGGTGATTGTCGCACATCCGGAATAAACACCTTGAGCTATTTATTAATTAACTTTGTTTAAAATATCAACTTATGAATAAAATAAAAGCAAATTTTTGCTATCGCGGGATTCTGGGTTTGTCTTTATTGGCGGCCGTTCCTTTTTTGTCAATGGCACAAAAACCAAACTGGCAGAACCTGGATCTTAAGGCAGATTCTACTTTCGGTATCAGTACAGAGAGGGCTTATAACGAATTGCTAAAAGGTAAAAAATCTAAATCTGTTATTGTTGCAGTGCTGGACGGTGGAGTAGATAGCAACCATGAAGACCTTAAATCGATCATTTGGGTAAATAAAAAAGAAAAAGCAGGTAACGGAAAAGACGACGATAAAAACGGATACATCGATGACATCCATGGATGGAACTTTTTGGGTTCTGCAAAAGGCTCCGTAAATCATGAAACATTGGAGTTAACGCGCCTGGTACGCAGAGACAATGCTAAATTTGGCAATTCTGATGCTACTTCTGTAAAGGCAAATGACCTGACTGCATTTGAAGCTTATCAAAAGAATAAAGCAGAGCTGGAAAAAGAACTTGCTGAAGCTAAAGACGGACTGATGCGTTATGGCTCTATCAAAACAGCGATAGATGATGTGGTGAAAAAAATAGGTAAGGAAAACCCTACCATTGCCGATTTCCAAAGTTTTGTTCCTGTAACTGATATGGAGAAAAATATCCAGAGAATTATGGTGCAACAATTAAAGAATGCCACTTTCAAGGAATTCTATGATGGTCAGGTTTTACCAGGATTTGAGCACTTTAAATCGCAGGTAGAGTATAACCTGAACCTGGATTATGATCCAAGATCAATTGTTGGGGATGATCCTGAGAATACAAAGGAACGTTTTTACGGTAATAACGATGTGGCCGGCCCAGATGCACGCCATGGTTCTCACGTTTCTGGTATTATTGCGGCAGTAAGAACCAATGATCTGGGGATAAAAGGTGTTGCCGATAATGTAGAGATTCTGGCAGTCCGCAATACACCTAATGGTGATGAACGTGATAAAGATGTGGCAAATGCAATCCGATATGCTGCTGATAATGGGGCTAAAGTCATCAACATGAGTTTCGGTAAATCTTATTCATGGAATAAAACCATTGTAGATGAAGCCGTAAAATATGCAATTTCTAAAGATGTTTTATTGATTCATGCTGCGGGGAATGATAACAAAGATCTGGAAGTAGAACAAAATTTCCCTAATCCTCAGTATGCGGATGGTGGAGTTGCTGCTTCATGGATTACTGTAGGTGCTTCAGGCTGGTTAAATGATGAGACCATTAAAGCTAACTTTTCAAATTATGGGAAAACTACGGTTGATGTATTTGCACCAGGTGTAAAAATCAATTCTACTGTTCCGGGTTCTAAATATGAAAACTTAGACGGAACAAGTATGGCTGCTCCTGTGGTTGCAGGTTTAGCTGGACTGATCCGTTCTTACTATCCTAAGTTGACCGCAGTACAGGTGAAAGACATCATTCTTAAATCTGTAGTTAAAGTAGACCAGGTGGTTAAAGTACAGCAAGGAGAAACGACAAAGGATATCCCTTTTTCAGACCTTTGCGTAACCGGAGGTATCGTAAATGCTTATAATGCATTAAAACTTGCAGCTGAATATAAGAAATAGATATGCTGCATATCTTAACAAGAAAGCGCCATTAATCGAGATTAATGGCGCTTTCTTGTTAACTGACGTTGACCAGCAGTTTATGAGGTATTTTTCTTTCCTCCATAAAGCATAACCGCTCGTATTTATATTCGTTTACTTTTACCGGATCTTTAAGGTCTTTGAAGATGGCAATGATCACATCGTACATCATGATGCAATTCAGGTTCAGCTCATTTCTTTTAAAAATCTGAATGCACTCATTTGAATATTCATAGGCAAGTACATACTCTCCCCTGTTTCTCAGCTGATTCGCCTGCATCATTCTTAAAATAGATTCAGAATATTCGGTGAGCTTAAACCGTGTTTTGTTATTGTGGATCTCTACCAATATGTGTTCTATCTGGTCGGTTTTCTTTCCAGGATTTATCTTTGAGCTCGACAGTGCAAAAACGTTCATCATAAAGATGGTAAAAGCAGTTCTTTTCGAAAATACACGGGGGTGTAATTTAGAGATGGTTTTGATGATTCTGATCGTGCCTTCATCACTGCCGTAGAAAGTATTCAGGATAAGCAACAAGACATAAGCAATTCCTTGCTTGGTATCCAATGCCGCTTTGGTATCTAAAAAACGATAATTGAAATTTTCCAGGTCCTGAATCATGGGATGTGGTTCAATCGCCCTGTTGCTCAGTTTAAGGTAAATCAGCCAGGTCAGTTCGTATGGGTTTACCGGCCATCCTTTTACATCTAACGCGCTTAATTTGTTCAACCTCATGGCCACCTTGTCCTGGTCCATACTCATGATGTCAAAAATGGCAAGAATAGACTGATAAATTAACCGGTTCTCATCGGTATCGGCCACATCTGCAAGAACCGTAACCGCCTCTTTATAACAGGAATCTACAAAATCAAAATTGATCAACTGTTTGATGAGGATGTCATGAAGCTTGTGATCTGTTAAAAGTTTGATGGTATCCGGACTATACCGGGCCCTGAATCTCAGGTTTTCGGCAATAAAGAGAATGAGGTAATTTCTTTCAAAATAATTTAGCTGCAGGTCAAAAATATGAGAGAGGGATCTGAAATCCCCGATCCGAATGATAAAGCGGATGGTCCATTGTAACAGGTGGAACCTCACATTAGTGCTTTCATAAGAACTCTGGATAAACTGGAAGAAAGTCCAGTCTACCTGTAAATGGAATTTCTCCAGCAATTCAATAAAGAGAAAGTATTCAAATATATGAGGATAAATAAAACGGACATATTCCCTTGGCTGATAATCGTCCTGACTTTTCTCTTCCATCAGGATACCTTCGGATAAAAGCTCCATATATGCATTTTTAAATGCGGACAACTCGCTGATCAGAAGATCTTTTGGAACAGAGTCCACTTTCTTGCCGTAATCTGTGAGCTGAATTACTTTTTTCAGAAAGAGAATCTTTTCTGTATAGTAATTTGACCGGTAAATTTTCTCCTGAATAAACCTGGAGATCAGTTCATGAAAGGTAATGCTCGTAGAATAATTGAAATACGGATCTTCTTCTTTTAACTGATAATACAGCTGTATATATAAAGGAAACTTTAATTGAGATTTAAGTTTTGGATTTAATTCATAAACATCAGATTGATTGATTTTAGAGATAATCTGATCCACTTCCTTACCCGTGAGGGGAGGGACATTAGATACTTCATTCTGATTGAAATAATTTCCTGTAAACCATTTCGACTTTAAAAATGCAGAATGTCTGATGCAATCATAAAACCTCATCCATGTCGTGGACCGCATGCTCATCACCAGTTTAATGCAATCTACATTTTCAATGGAACAAATAAAGCTGATGATACTTTCAAAAAGTTGTTTCTTTAAATCCTTTTTGATGATGAGTTCTGAAAAACCATCCAGAACAATGATAAATTTTTTTCCTGTCTGACTATAGTTTTCCTGAATATGTTCCAGTAGGCTCTCTTTGTGATAAATCCCTAGTTGCGCTTTAAGCTGGTCTTCAAAGTTTAGTGTAAGCTGGTCTATATTAAAAAAACTATTTGCGGTGATAAACATTACCGTAGATTCTTTGTGTACCGAAGATTCGTTATTAAAGAACTTTTCTACCAAATGACTAAGGAGGATGGTCCTGCCATAGCCAGGTTGTGAAATAAAGCAGGTGTAAGTATAATTGCTTTTAAAGAAGTCATCAAAGTCATGCTCTGCAAATTTTCTGCTGATGGTCATCTCATAAGGAATGCCCGAACGGTTCTTAATCCCTTTTAGGGTAAAGTCGGTGATCCGCCTCGCATTATGTCGGATGTCTGTCCAGTTGGTTGCACTTTCCTGGGCATTTAAATGAACAGGAGCAGCCCAATTGCCGATTTGTTCCTTATTGACATATTCCGATAATGTGGTCAGGGTAAACTTTGAAAAGTTATGTTTTACCACAGCAAATCCAAACAACCTCTTTATGGTTGTTTCGCTAACATTCTTATTTAACGTTTTACTGATTTCAATGGAGATCCTTTTACAATCAGCAGGAGTGATGGTTCGAATTCCTGTTTTTAATAGGATTAGACTCTTTACTTCATTTAAGGTAGATATATCGTCCATATACAGTACGAGTGAGCATTAATTTCTTCAACTAAACGAATATAATGCTTTCGGTACAATAATGAACGCGAAGATATGAAGTAAAAAAATGAATGAATATTATTTATGTTGTTTAACTGTTTGTTAGGCAGATATTTAGGTCTTATTTAATGATGTTATTTGAGATAGATGGAATTGAAAATGAACAAAATGAATGAATCGATCATTTCTTGCTCAGCAAATGAACAATTCGAACGCGTAATGGGAAGTATTCTATGATTAAAATTGCACCAAAGTAAAATTTTGACATCTCAATTCCGTTCATATGAAATTCACATCTACCCTGCCAGGAAAACTTAAAAAACCCATCCTTATTTTTTTAAGTATTATAGCTATAACGCTTTTTAATCTGAAATCGTATGCGCAACCTCAACAACGTGTTTACGCGACTACACAAAGTGAGGGAACATTTGGTGTTTGTTTGCTTTGCGGGGTAGCTAATCCGACGCAGGCTGTGGATAACAATCCAAACACCGAATCAACCGTTACTGCCGGAGTGAGTCTGTTGGGAGGAGGAATATTTCAGAACCTGATATTTCCTGCTGGAAATCTGCCTGGAAATAATACCGGAGCAGTAGTTAAAGTGTCTACGGGCACCACCTTATCGTTAGCCGTTCTTGGAGCAATCAAAGTTCAGGCCTATTTTAATAATACCCCTGTGGGCGTTGTTCGCGATGGGGGAACAGCTTTATTAAATCTCCTGGCAAACGGTAATCAGGCGGAAATATTTGTACCCGGCCCAGGTGTACCTTATAATAGAGTACGTGTGACTGTGGATGGAGGAGCGCTGGCTGCATTAACTTCTATTAATGTTTTCCATGCTTATTTCTTGCAAAATACTACAAACATAAACTGTGATGCACCAATAGATGAGTTACATGGAATCTCTGGAACGGTTGGTGCATTGGGTGGTGTAAACAATCCCGCCAATGCGATAGATGGAGTGGAAAGTACCTTTTCAACTTTAGGCTCTGCGGTGGGGCTGGTTGGATTTGCTCAGCAAACAGTCATATTTCCCGGGCTTTCTGCAGCCACCGACTCCGTAAGATTAATGGTTTCGACCGGACCAACCCTGCTTTCTCTTGAATTGCTGGGCTCGGTGAGTATCGAAACTTTCAATGGGGGTGTCAGCAACGGACTTGTTCCGGGAACGGGAGGATTGCTCAATCTTAAATTATTAAATGCGGGCAGCACCATTGGGGTGTTAACCTTTGCACCTGGTGTTCCTTTTGATCGGGTTCAGCTGAGAATCGGCGGGACAGCAAGTCTTTTAAATTCGATTAACCTTCATGAGGTTTCCCGCACAATGGCTTTGCCAACAACAATAAATATAAACAGTACAGCTTCAGCCACCGGAATTGCATGTACCGGTGATGGTGTAATCTTAAATATAAATACACCGGAAGCAGGAGCGACCTATACCTGGTATACCCAGGCTACAGGAGGTACCGGAACTACCGGCGTGAGTTTTACGCCTACAGGATTAGTAACTGGTGTCAATGATTTTTATGTATCAGGAAAAAGGGCAGGATGTACCAATGAATCTCCGCGTAAGCTAGTGAGAATAACGGTAAACAATCCGGTTTTGCCAGTGGTGTCCACAGTGACTCCGATCTGCGCCGGATCTAAAGCTACTTTACAAATTGGTGCTCCGGTAGTAGGAGAAACTTACCGCTGGTACGATGCCGCTGCCGGAGGAAATCTGGTCTTTACAGGAGAAAGCTTTTTAACTCCTGTACTGGCTGCGAATACAAGCTATTATGTAGAATCCGTGATCGGCGCTTGTTCCAGTGCACGTCAACAGGTAGATGTAACCGTCAACCCGCTACCGGCAGATGCACAAGTATCCTCAACGAATGTAAATATCTCTACCGGACAAACCGCCACGCTTTCTGCAACAGCGCCAACTGCCGGTAGCATCATCAATTGGTATACAGTTGCAACAGGCGGAAGCCCGGTTGCAACGGGAAATAGCTTTACGACTCCGGCACTAAATGCAAATACCACTTATTATGTAGGAACCCAGAGTGCAGGAGGTTGTGCGAGTCTAAACAGAATTGCAGTTAACGTTACGGTAACGAATATAACACCGGGGCTGACTTGTAAATCTGCTAATTCCCAAACCAATGCCATCCAGGGAATATGTATTGGTTGTGAGGTCTCAGACCCTGGATTTTCGGTAGATGCAGATCCACTTAACTTCAGCAGCATCCGCCTTGCTGTAGGTGTGCTGGGTATAGGATTTCAACGATTGGGCTTCCCTACTGCTGGTGTAGCCACAGATAGTATCCGCCTTGATTTGAGATTGCCTGGAAATATTGTTGATCTTTCTCTTCTGGGTGGTGTAAGTGTGAATGTAATGAATGGCAATTCAATTGTCGCATCTTACGATCTTAACTCTGCATTGATACACCTGAATTTTTTAGGTGGCGATCGCTTTAAAGTAACTGTTCCTGCCGGAGCGGTTTACGATGCGGTAGAAGTACGCTTTGGTGCGGTACTTTCAGCAGTGACTGCACTTGACATCTTCGGTGCCGAAGTGATTTATCCAAATCCAACGGTTGCCGCTACAGGCTTAAACATCTGTTCCGGAGCATCGACTACACTGACTGCAACGCCAAACGGCTTAACAGATCTGAAGTGGTACGCTGACGCTACAGGCGGTACTGCACTGGCCTCAGGAAATACTTATTCGCCAACAGGACTTACAGCAACAACTACTTATTATATAGAGGTAGGTAAAGGTTCTTGTGTAAATGCAGAACGCGTGCCGGTTACAGTAAATGTAAATCCGGCTATTGTTTTTGCAACAGCAGCCTTACCGAATGCCACGATCGCTTCCAGTTATTCCAAACAAATTCCTGTCGCCACAGGAGGAACACCAGCATTTAATTATACACTGGCCCCAGGCAGCAACTTACCTGCAGGATTAACACTATCGGCAACCGGATTGATTTCCGGAACCCCAACTGCAACCGCAGGACCTTATTCTTTTTCGGTTGTAGCTACAGACAGCAAAGGATGTGCGGTAATTACGCCATTTAACTTAACTGTAACTGCTGCTTTATCTCTTCCGGCAGCAACGCTTCCTAACGGAACGGTAAATACAGTATATCCAACACAAACACTTCCGGCTGCTATAGGCGGAACGGGACCTTATACCTACGTTGCAACTACAGCAAGCCTTCCTCCGGGATTGGCCTTTAACCCAGCTACCCGCGAAATCACAGGTACGCCAACCCAGGCCGGTACTTATACTGTTCCTGTAACGGTAACTGATGCGAACGGAAATACCAAAACCGCGAACTATACCATCGTGGTCAGAGATCCACTGGTTTTGCCTGCAGCAACACTTGCTAACGGTACCGTAGGAATTCCTTATCCTGCCCAGGCGATCCCTTCCGCAACTGGTGGCATAGGACCTTATACGTACAGCACTCCGGCAGCAAGCCTTCCTCCTGGATTGACCTTTAATCCAACTACCCGTGAGATTACCGGCACGCCAACGCTGGCAGGAACTTATAGTATTCCTGTGACGGTAACCGATGGCGATGGAAAAACCATCACCACCAATTATACCATTGTAGTGGGCAATCCACTGGTTCTTCCTCCCGCAACTCTTGCTGACGGAAATGTAAATGTGGGTTACACCTCACAACCGATCCCTTCTGCAACAGGAGGTACAGGACCTTACACTTATGTGGCCACAAATCTTCCTTTGGGATTGACCTTTGATCCCATTACCCGTATCATTTCCGGTACACCAACGCAATCAGGTTTATATTCGATAACCGTTACCGTAACAGATAATGTTGGAACCACCGCAAGCAATAACTATGCTTTAAGGGTGATCGGTGCTTTATCTCTGCCAACAATGGCCTTGGCAGATGGTACTGTGGGAACCGTTTATACAGAACAGACTCTGCCTGAAGTAACAGGTGGAACAGGACCTTATACTTATACTTCTGCAAACCTTCCTCCGGGATTGAACTTCGATCCGATTACGCGCAAGCTAACTGGCACACCAACACAAGGTGGAACATTTACTTTCTCGATAACGGCGAAAGATGCAGCCAACAATTCCACAACAACAAACTTTACGGTAAAAGTAAAAGTTGACCCACCAGTAGTAGCATCTGCAAGTATCTGCTCAGGAAGTACAGCCACACTTAGCGTGAGCAATACCTTAGCAGGCGTAATTTATAGATGGTACGCTGCCACAGGAAGTACCGTTATTTTTACAGGACCTAGTTATACTACTGCTGCATTAACAGCAAATACCACTTATTATGTAGAGGCGGTTTCAGGAACAGCGGTAAGCAGCCGTACTGCAGTGACGGTAACAGCACGTCCAACCCCGGCTTTAGCTATTGTTTCTGCAGGACAATCGATCAGTGCCGGACAAACAGCTACCCTTCAGGCTTCTGCGGAAGCAGGAAATACCATTAACTGGTACACCACTCCAACAGGAGGGACTATAGCAGGTACAGGTACCAGCTTCACTACTCCGATATTAAATACAACTACAACTTATTATGCAGAAACTGTAAACAGCACGGGTTGCGTTAGTGCGAGCAGAGCTGCGGTGACCGTAACGGTTACCACGGGCCCGGTTAACCCTAACTGTAATGCGGCAACAGCTCAGGAAACAAAAATAGAATCTCTTCTTTGTTTACTTTGCGGAATTACTGATCCATCCGGCTCAACAGATGCGAACCCTGCAACATTTACCACCATCAATCTTGGGGTTAACGTGGCAGGAGTAGGCTATCAGAAACTGATCTTCCCAAATATGGGAGCCGCAACAGACAGCATTCGCCTGGATCTGGAAACTCCGGTAGGCCTTGCTGATATCGGATTGATTACCGGTGGAACAATTACGGTCTACAACGGAACAACTCCGGTAAAGGTTTATCCATTGAGTTCTCCTTTATTAAACCTGCAACTTTTAAATGGCAACAGGTTCCAGGTGACACTTCCTGCAACCGGTGCTTATAATGCTGTGGAAGTCCGTTTTGGAGCCGTGGCAAATTTATTAAGCCGCTATAATATCTATGGTGCTTCCATCATTTATCCTAATCCAACAGTTGCTGCAACAGGTCAAACCATCTGTGCAGGAAACACCACAACGCTAACTGCAACTGCAAACGGAGGTACTACTTTAAAATGGTACGCTACTCCGACAAGCGGAACTGCATTAGCTACAGGAGAGACCTTCACTACGCCCGCACTTGCAGCAACAACAACTTATTATATTGAAGTAAGCAAAGCTGGTTGTGCAAATACCTTGCGTATTCCGGTTACCGTAACGGTAACTGCTGCACCAACACCTCCGGTATTGGCTACGGTATTACCAGTATGTTATGGTTCAACGGCCAGCCTGACAGTCAATGCTCCAGGAGCAGGAGTAAGCTATAACTGGTATACTGTTGCAAACGGAGGTACTTCTGTATTTACAGGAACAACTTTCGTGACTCCTGCATTAACTGCCAGTACGACCTATTATGTAGAAGCAGCGAATCCAGGATGTGGCGTTTCTACCAGGACTGCTGTTCCTGTAACTGTGAATCCAATCGTAACATTACCACAAATTCAAGCTTCAGCAACTACGGTTGCTTCAGGTCAGACGGTGATCTTAACCGGCACTTCGCCAGATGCAAATGTGACCTTTAACTGGTTTGATTCTGCAACGGCAACAACGCCAAAATTCAGTGGTTCTACTTATGTCACTGAACCAATTACAGCAACCACCACCTACTATTTAGAAGCGAAGTCGAATGCAACAGGCTGTGCTTCGCTAAGCCGTGTACAGGTAACGATTACGGTAGACAATAGCCTGCCGAGCCCGGTTCCGTGTGAAGCTGCAATTGCAGAGACACATGGTGTGACCGGAGTAGCTTTACTTTCTGCGATATTTAATCCTCAACTGGCTATTGATAACGACACCAGAACAGGTTCATCATTGGTGATGCCGGTTGGACTTCTGGGGGCTTCAGTCTACCAACGCCTTGGCTTCGGTTCTGTTTCCAGCGCCGGAGATACCGTTAAAGTGCTGTTAAATGCACCAGGTAAATTGCTAACACTGGGATTATTGTCGAGCATTCAGGTTGGAACCTATAACGGTGCAACAAGTAACAACGATGCGGTTTCTATAAACAATACTTTAGTCCATGTGGAATTGCTGAGCAATAACAGTCAGGCCCTGATTAGCTTTGTCCCAACAGCTGCCTTTGATCAGGTAGAAGTTCGGTTAAATGCAGGTCTTGCAGGGGTGCTGTCAACAGTTGATGTAAATTACGGAAGACGTGTTTTAGTGGCACCGACATTAGCTGTCGCTAATCCTACCATCTGTGCAACACAAACCGCCACTTTAAATGTTCAAAATCCAAATGCCACACTGACCTATAAATGGTATAGTTCAAGATTACCTGGCGCAGTAGCACTGGCAACCGGAACATCATTCACTACACCGGTATTGAACACAAATACGACTTATTATGTAGAAGCCAGCAGCGCTTCAGGTTGTGCGAGTTACAGAACACAAGTGACAGTAACAGTAACACCTGCACCAGCTGTGCCTGAACTGGCATCTGCTACAATTAATACCTGCGTGGGAACTACCGTTACTTTGGAAGTGAAAAACCCAGTTGCTGGTATCACTTATAAATGGTACGATGCTACGGGAGTAACCGAACTGGCAACAGGAATAACATTTACTACACCTGTATTAGCTGCAGCCATCAATTATCAGGTTGCTGCAGTTTCAACGAGCTGTAATGTGCCTTCCGCTTCAAAAGCGACCGCACAAATTACCGTAACAGGCTTAGATAACCCGGTGATTACCCCGACAGATGCGGTGGTAAGATCAGGTTCTGCTGCAACATTATCTGCTTCATCAAGCACCGCTGGTGTCATCTTTAAATGGTACGATTCACAGGCGCCAGGCGCGGTTCCAATCTTCACCGGCCCAACCTATATGACTGCTCCGCTAATCAATACAGGTGCAGCCCCAATCGTATATACTTATTATGTATCAGGAGAAATCGCGGGCGGATGTACTTCTAATACACGAACTACCACTACGATCACCGTATTGCCTGCCGTTAATCCAAGCAATGACTTGCCTTGTGAAGTGGCAACCATTCAGAAAAGAGCAGGTGTAGATGGTGTAGCGCTATTGGGAGGAGTCTTCAACCCAGGATTGGCAACCGACCTTAGCTCGGCGACTGCTTCATCATTGGTGATACCAGTTGGTCTTCTAGGTGCTTCGGCTTATCAGCATATCGGCTTTACCGGTCTTTCTGTTGTCGGAGATACAGTTCGCATCGGAATTTCTTCTCCTGGTAAACTGCTTACCTTAGCCGTTTTACCATCAATCGAAATTACCACTTATAAAGACCTGGTCAGCAACAATGACATGATGGTACTTAACGGTAGTAACCCATTGATCAAACTGGATTTATTGAGTGATAACAGCGGCGCAACGATTTCTTTTGTTCCTTCTAAACAATTTGACGGAATAGAATTAAGGTTGAAATCAGGCCTCGCTTCAGTTTTATCAACTCTTGATTTCAATTATGCCAGACGTTCATTGGTGGTACCAACTGTAATAAGTGCAAGCGTTTCTGCCTGTCTGGGAACCGCGGCTAATTTAGCCATTCAAAATCCGATTGCAACAGGAACCACTTATACCTGGTATAAAGGAACGGCACCTGCGGCTGTAGGAACCGGTGCTACTTTTGCGACAGAAACTACACTGGTGGCAGGAACGTACGACTACTATGTAACGGCAAACCGTAATGGTTGTGCAAGTGCAAAAGTCAAAGTTACTGTAACTATACTTCCGGCGCCAAGTGCACCGGTAGAAGTAGCAGGTAATCCAAAAACTACTTGCCCTAATACTGCGGTAACACTTGGTGTAACGCCGGTAGCTGGCGTAAGCTTCAATTGGTTTGACGCACTGACAGGTGGAAATAGCCTGGCTACAAATGCCAATACCTATACTACGGCTTCGAACCTAACTCCGGGGGTGTACAACTTCTATGTGGAAGCTTCGAATGCAAATTCATGTGTGAGCACAGCAGCACGCACAAAAATTACGCTTACAGTTAACCCTACCGCAACTCCTGCTGACATCAATGTAACAGGAGCAGATGCGCCTTTCTGTAAAGATGCTAAAGCAACGTTAACTGCAAGCAGTACTACAGTAACCAATCCGACATTTATCTGGTACAGAGATGCAGCCCTGACAGATCTGGCATTTACAGGACCGGTATACGAACCAACGATTACGGCAAGTACTACCTTCTATGTGCGGGTGAGTGGAGATAATATTTGCGCAAGTACGCCTGCAAATGCAAAAGTGGTAACCATCAAGGTAAACCCTCCTGCAGTAGCAACTGACATTATTGTCACAGGTGCTGGTGCTCCATTCTGTAAAGGATCGAAAGCAACACTTACTGCAAGTTCTACTACAGTAATCAATCCTAAATTCACCTGGTATTCTGATGCTGCGTTAACGAACGTGGTAGCGAGTACTGCCTTATATGAACCAATATTAACTGCATCCACCACTTTCTATGTGACGGTGAGTGGCGACAATAAATGTCCAAACCCGGCCGCTGCTGCCAAAGTGGTTGCCGTTACGGTGAATACACCTGCTACGGCTGCGGATATTACCATTGCCGGAAATGGAGCTCCGTTCTGTCAGGGAACGAAAGCGAGCTTTAAAGCAAGTTCAACAACCGTAACTAACCCTACATTTATCTGGTATACGAATGCGGCTTTAACAACTGAAGTGTTCAGAGGAGCAACCTACGAACCTACATTAACTGCAAACATCACGTACTATGTAACCGTTAGCGGCGACAATAAATGTCCAAATGATCCTGCAGATGCAAAAGTAGTGGCCGTCGTGGTCAACACTCCTGCAACAGCTGCAGACATTACCATTGCCGGAAATGGTGCTCCATTCTGTAAAGGAACAAAAGCTAAATTCACGGCAAACAGCACCACAGTAACGGCCCCTGTATTTACCTGGTACAGAGATGCTGATCTGACAGATGTTGCTTTTACAGGTCCGGTATTCGAACCGATATTAAACGCAAACACTACTTATTATGTAACTGTCCGCGGAACCAACAGATGTGAAAGTCTGAAAGCACAGGCTAAAGTGGTCACTGTAGTGATTAACCCACCAGCAGTGTCCACGGATATTGTGGTTGCAGGAAATAACGGCCCGCTCTGTACCGGTGCAAAAGCGTTATTAACAGCGAGCAGTACCACCGTAACAAGTCCGGTATTTACCTGGTACACGGATGCCGCCTTAACAAATGTGGCTTCTACAGGTCCGGTATTTGAACCTACATTAACCGCAACAACTACTTATTATGTAACCGTTAGCGGAACAAACAAATGTGCAAATCTATCTGGCGATGCAAAAATTGTAACACTGATTGTGAACAAGCCATCAGATGCTACTGATGTGATTGTAACAGGAGCAGATCTTGCTGTTTGTGCCGGTGCAACGATTAAGTTAACAGCGAGCAGCACCACAGTAACAAGCCCGGTATTTACCTGGTACACGGATGCTGCCTTGAGCAATGCCATATTTACAGGAGCAGTATTGGAAAGACCAGTGACTGCCGCAATTACTTATTATGTAACGGTAAAAGGAGCTAACAAATGTGAGAACCTTGCCGGAACAGGTAAAGCCGTTGCAGTGTCGGTGAATCCACCTGCTACTGCTGCTGATATTAACGTTACAGGAAATGGAGCTGCCGTTTGTGCGGGAGCGAAACTAACCTTAACCGCAAGCAGTACTACGGTAACTAATCCTAAATTTATCTGGTACAGTAATGCTTCTTTAACAACGGAAGTGTTCAGAGGACCAATCTACGAGCCAACTGTTACGGCAAATACTACTTACTATGTTACCGTTAGTGGAGACAACAAGTGTCCAAACGGACCAGCAGATGCAAAAGTGGTAGCGATTACCATAAACACACCTGCTACAGCTGCGGACATTACCATTGCAGGAAATAACGCTCCGTATTGTGCAGGAACAAAAGCAACCTTAACTGCAAGCACAACGACAGTAACTAATCCGATATTTACCTGGTATAGTAATGCCAACCTGACCACAGTAGTTGCCAATACCGCCGTATTCCAGCCAACATTAACGGCTACGACTACCTTCTATGTAACCGTTCGCGGATCAAACAGATGTGAGAACTTACAAGCAGGAGCAAAAGTGGTAACGGTAGTGATCAACCCACCTGCAGTATCTACAGATATCACCGTTACCGGAAACAGCAACGCGTTATGTGCAGGTGCAAAAGCCTTGCTAACAGCGAGCAGCACGACCGTAACGAGCCCGGTATTTACCTGGTATACGAACGCAGCCTTAACAAATGTTGCGGCTACAGGAGCAGTATTCGAGCCAACACTTACTGCAACCACTACTTTCTATGTAACAGTTCGTGGTGCTAACAGATGCGAGAATACCGCAGCTAATGCTAAAGTGGTTACTGTAACGGTGAACACTCCGGCTAATGCCTCAGATGTAGTCGTAGCAGGAGCAGATGTGCCTGTTTGTGCAGGGACCACGGTTAAGTTAACCGCAAGCAGCACGACTGTAACGAACCCGGTATTTACCTGGTATGCTGATGCTGCCTTAACTAGTGCTGTATTTACAGGAGCAATATTGGAGAAAGTACAGAATGCAACGATTACTTATTATGTAACTGTAAAAGGAGACAATAAATGTGAAAGCCTTCCAGGAAGCGCTAAAGTAGTCACCTTAACCGTAAATTCTTTACCGGATGTCCCAGTGATCACAAATGGAAACGGATTGGCGGTATGTGCTGGAGATGGAGCAACACTGGAGATCCAGAATCCACAAGCCGGAGTTACTTTCGAATGGTATGATGCTGCAGTAGGAGGTACCTTATTGGGGACGGGTCAAAGCTTCCCTACAGGCGCTTTAACGGTAACTACCGATTTCTATGTGCTTGCAAAAAGTACTTCAGGTTGCGGCAGCGCAACGGGTAGAGTTAAGGCAACGGTTACGGTGAATACCAGACCAGGTGTTCCGACGGTAGCTTCTGCTACAGCAAGTGCCTGTCCTGGAAGTACCACGGTATTGAGCGTT
>Ga0307414_10000577_pt1 | contig 19112 bp, 12 predicted proteins | sample DK1Ometagenome_FD_203804 | JGI IMG/M metagenome (GOLD analysis project Ga0307414, IMG submission 203804) | Maize rhizosphere microbial communities from greenhouse at UC Davis, California, United States - DK15-O-3 | ecosystem: Host-associated > Plants > Roots > Rhizosphere > Soil | place: USA... | reverse complement strand
AGGGATAGAAATCATCCTTCTGCACAATAAGCCCATGGGCGTGATTCACCCTAAAATCATCAAAGAACACTTCCACACGGGAACCCGATTCGTTGGAAAGATAAATATACACATATCCCGGTTCATAAATGGGAGTATAGACATCTATGTTTTCATGCGGTACATCACTGCCGTCTTCCGATGCGCCCGTTGATATCTGCTTATAGGCAAAGTTCACCAGCTCATCTTCTTCATTAAAAACGAGTATGTTCAGATAGGCTTTCGGTGCCCCGTTGTCTTCTGCCCCATGCCCCATCATCCCGGCAATAGGAATAGACGGGTTCGTTCCGGCCGTGGCCCCATCGGTCACCACATGGGAGGCATTGTTTTCAAGGTCCCGGATCAGCTGTGCAAAGGAAGATCCCGAAGCGCCTCTTGTAGAAGGATCCAGATACTTTGCAAATACCGAAGCCCACACCCAATCTCCGGGGCTGATCCCGATTCGCTACGCAATCGGGACAGGCTCGCCTAGCGATTTGGCAAGACCATACACCACATTCCCCGTTCCGTTCAGACGCATGGAATAAGTCTTCGTACTGCCTGCATCGGCATGCTCCAAGAGGAATGCTTGATGCAAGTAACCTCGTTTTACCTTTCGAAAAGGATATTGCTGTCCTTCCTTTTATGAGCAGTTTTTAATTGCGGGAATTGCAAATTCCCTGAAATAGTTGGGTGTAGTTCTGTACACTACACCCAGACGGGGGCATTTGGTGTAACGGTGGATTTTTTAATCGGGGAAGGGGAAAATGCCTCTTACGACAAAGAAACAGTGGAACGCATCAATGACATACAAAAAATGGATGCGGACACCAAAAACGTCCTGTTCAACGTCATTGACACCTACATCCAAAACTTTAAAACCAAAAAAGCTTTCGCTAAATAAAAACTCCCCCACATCTTCAAAAAGACTTGGGGGAGTTTTTATTTTCCCACGCACAAATACCGTTTTCCCGTGCGTTGTGCAGAGCTTAAAAGCTCACTCACCAATGCTCTAACCGACTTTTATGTCATTTGGTCTGGCAGAGTATTACTGTACAACACCTTCTTTATCTTAATATTTCTCAATACCTTTTGAAGGGAAGACACCTTTTTCATTTTTACTTCCGGATGGAAACGTAAATCTGCTGTGATTTCACTTCTCTGATAGCCCTTCTTCTCAGCTATTTCGACTTCATGTAACAGGTACTTTTCAAGTAGCACTTCAGGTACTTCTTCCTCATTTATAATAAACTGACCATGCTTATTGATTTCAATCACAATAGTACCAAGTTCCCTTTCCTCATCTGAAGAGGGTGTACAGCTGATAAAGAAAACAAGCTGAAAAATAAATATCATTGTGAATCTTGTCATTCTAACTAAAAAGCCCACCAATTTTGATGTCCCCCAAAAAAGTTAGACACTTATTGGGGGCACATCATTTGGTTGGATCTGCTTTTTATTTTAAAGCCTGTATTTCTAATGCTCTTTCTTCTGTCAGCTTGCCATTTATTTCAGGGTTTGCTAATTCAAAAATCAACTCCTTCAATAAATCCTCATGAGTTGAGTCAAGCTTGACATCTTCTCTCATCTCAATCAAGTTTGCCCACCCATTAACATCATCTTCAGAAAGCTCGCCTTCTAAATACCTCTTCAAAACACCCTTAAAATGATACAGGCATAAGGTAACTAATTCATCTTCTGAGTCCCACCCAAATGCTGATAGGCTACTCTGTAATTCGGTCAGCCCTTTTTCATAGTTCAGCAGCTCATTTAACGTGCTTTTTCGATCACCGGAAAAAATATTCTTCATCTCATCTTATTCTTGTTATGGACTATGTTACCACTTGGATCACTCGTAACTTTGTACATTCTGACAGTTTGACCATTACTATCAATCTCCTTAACATAAACAGCTTTAGAACCTGGCACTTTTCCTGGAGATTCTACGGAAATTTGAATATTCCCATTTCCTAACCTCCTAATCTGTGGCTGCTTAGCATTTGCTGGTGCCTTTTTCAAAAACCTCTTAAGATTCTCCTGTTGGGATTGATTCAGCTGTGCATTTTCCCCTCTGGGCTTAACATTATTCCCTCCTATTCTTCTGTTGCCTCTACCTTGTTGCCCTTGCATACTTCCCCCGGAAATCATTAATGCCGTCTCTGCTGAAAAGAAAAGCATTTCCCATTGGGGTGTCATGGTATTGTAGTTATGTTGACCTTCAGGATTCTGTAATGAACCAACTAATGCCGCTGTTTCTGGACTGTAAGGTTGTTCTGCATCAACTATGCCCAAAACTTCATTCTGATTATAAATAACCACAGAACCATCATCCAATGATATTGCAAAGAGAGCACCAATATTATTGTAAGTTTGCCCATCCACCTCTATAGTTTTGTCATTCCCTTCTCGCCAAAGTACTGATTCAACTCCATCGTCATTTGTATAACGATACCAGTCTTTCCCATCTGGATCTACATTAGAAATAGGGTTATTGCCCGTCCAACTATAAGGAGACAAATGCGCATACTCTTCGCTATTTGGATCCAATTGCCACGTCCTTCCTATCACCGGATCATATCCACGGGCATGGAAATCATAAATATTGAGATTCTGGTCATCCAATAACTCTTTGCCCTGATAGAGATACTTCTGATCAACTTCCCCCGGCCTCGTATACGCGTTAAAACTCAGCCCAAAGGGATAGAAATCATCCTTCTGCACAATAAGCCCATGGGCGTGATTCACCCTAAAATCATCAAAGAACACTTCCACACGGGAACCCGATTCGTTGGAAAGATAAATATACACATATCCCGGTTCATATATGGGAGTATAGACATCCATGTTTTCATGTGGTACATCACTGCCGTCTTCAGATGCACTGGTTGATATTTGCTTATAGGCAAAGTTCACCAGCTCATCTTCTTCATTAAAAACAAGTATGTTCAGATAGGCTTTCGGTGCCCCGGTGTCTTCTGCCCCATGCCCCATCATCCCGGCAAAAGGAATAGACGGGTTCGTTCCGGCCGTGGCCCCGTCAGTTACCACATGGGAGGCATTGTTTTCAAGGTCCCGGATCAGCTGTGCAAAGGAAGATCCCGAAGCTCCTCTCGTAGAAGGATCCAGATACTTCGCAAATACCGAAGCCCATACCCAATCCCCGGGCTGTACTGCTAGCGATTTAGCAAGACCATACACCTCATTCCCCGTTCCGTTCAGACGCATGGAATAAGTCTTCGTACTACCTGCATCCGTGTGGTCAAAGAGATCGGCATTGATCCGTGTTACTTCCCCGTAGCGGTCAAAATAGGTGCTCTCGTATTCCTTGGTCCGGGTATCGTTTTCCAGTGTAGCCAGATAAGTATCAGATTCTGCCTCAAATCTGACAGTTGCCCGGACATTTCCCAGGTGGTCTTTTAAGTGATATTGATACTCATACCCTTCGAAAGCCTCCGAGTCGTTCCGGGTGGCCACCACCCGCCCTTCATCATGATGGAGGAACTGCAGTTTGTTGTCTACATAATTAAATATCCCCAGGTAATCGGTCACCTTGGTCGTCCCGCTGTTCACAGTTTTCTGGGACAGTTTGGCCCCGGAGGCATCGTAGGTATATTCGATGTACTTAGCCGAACTGAAGGTTACTTTCTGGGGCAAGTTCAGGTAATTGTAGGTAATGGAGGTGATCCCCTTGTTCCTGTCCTCCTTCATGTTGCCGTTTTCATCGTACAGGTATTCAGTGGCCTGATCTGTCCCGTCCCTGAAACCGGCAGTCTTTCCTGAGGTATCTTTAACTTTGCTTAATTGGTTACCTTTTGTATAGCTGTAGGTTAATTTGTCTATTGCTACACTGGCTTTCTTATTTTCATCATCTCCTTTTCTGGTAAGGGTTTGAATATTTCCGTTCAGATCATAGGTTATTCCGGATACGTCAAAGTCTTTACTTACGCTGCCCCCGGAACCGTTGTAATTCGCTGCTGTGAGACGGTCCATCGGATCATAGGTATAATCATAGCGTTGGGTAAAATTGCTATGACCAAAATTCCAAAATACAGAACCGATATTGCCATTGTAATTCTGATGTCCTGCGGGTGCATCGTCATAATATAAGTCCATTCCAAAAAAATTCCCAATCCCTCGTTCGATGCTGTTTAATCCTGTCAGCCAGCCCCGGATGTTGTATGCATAGTCGACGTCCTCAGCCCCATTGGCCAGATCCTTATTGGCCAGTTCCCCCAGTTCATTATAGGTATTACTTAAGAGTATCTCGGACGCAGCACCGTTCAGACTATGGTTTACGCTCAGCAACCGACCTGCATGATCATATTCATATTCCTGGGTCACTGTTGTCGAGCTGATATCGGCCGACGGATTAGTATGCTCCAGATGGGTCTTCCTCACCCTTCCTGCAAAATCGTACTGGGTGGATGCTACTTCGGTTCCATCCTTATGGTTAACTACTTTGGACTGGATGAGCCTGTAGCGGTCATCATAGAAGTTGACCGTTTCGATGTAATCGTTTGTGGTGCCCAAAATCTTAACCTTCGTCCCGGTCACTTGGCCTTTAATCGCATAAGAGGCAGTCGGGATGATTTTCCCTTTTGCCGTACTTCCAAGTTGTGAAGGAAGGCTGTACTCTTTACTCGTAAAGCGGTAATTATCATAATAAGTAATCGAATGGATCTCGGCTTCTGAAATGGAGGTCGGATATGCTGAATCGGAATATTTGCTGGTTCCGCTGCCCGTATAGCTTTCATACATTGTCCCGTGGTTCTTCACAGCATTTCGGATAACTTCTACATCCCCTGCTATCACTTTCTCACCCGTAATCACAGGCCGGTCAAATGCATCGTATTTGGTAAACGCCCATTTGCTTGCTTTTCGTTGATTGCCGTCCTGGGTCAGCACCAACCGATCCAGCTTATCGTAGACCATATACATCGGTTCCGCACCCGGCACCTTTTTTTCGACCATCCGGTTCCGCCCATCGTATTTGTAGGAGAATATCCAATGGTCTATTCCTCCCTGAACTACGGTCCCTTCACTGGAAAAGATATGCACACCGGGAGAAAGAGTGGTAGTTGGCTTGATGGTGACCGAGGCACCGGGCAGGTAGGCAATCTTTCCATTGGAGGCCCCGGCCACGGAAGCATAATCGACAGGATTCTCCACCAGGTAATAGCCTTCTGGACCGACAATACGACTGCCACCGGAGCCGTAGGTGTTTACTGCCTCGGGTGGAAGCACGTAAATTAGGTTACCCCAATCATCATAGACGTAGTAGGTGCTTGCCCATTCTGTATCAGAAGCCTGGACTTTTTTTAGAACCGTTCTGCCCTGCAGGTCTTTAAATTCCTGGGTTTGGTTGCCATTCTCGTCTGTGATGACCGTCTTGTACAGCGTACCCACAGCGTATTCGCTGTGGGCAAGCTCATCCGCAACCAGTTCCCAGAGTAGCACCTGATCTTCAGCTGTATTGTTCAGGTAATCGGTTTTCACAGGCCTTCCCTCACCTCCGCTGGGCTGCCCGGTTTCATCGGTTGCTTTGGCCCAGGGTTTCCCCGGGGCATAGACCGCAGTCACCCGGTTGAGGGGAGAGCCGTCAAAATCACTATGAGTAAAGGCAAAGTCTCCTGAATTGCCACCAAAGTGGTTGTTAAAGTAATATTTGTGGTCTTCCAGGGCTGTCTCATGTAAATCCCCAGCGGAGGCGTCATAGTTTTTTGCGTAGGGAAGGTACTGAATGCTACTACGACCAAATGCATCGTAGGTAACAGGCGTAACGATATCATGCCCCGATGGAGATGCATGTTTTTGCACCTTTTGGATCGGCCGCCCTAGGCCATCGTAATAGACAAAATCCTTTTGAGATATTTGATTGTTCCCCGATATTAATTCTTCGGCAGCAGAATTAGCCTCTAAGGCAGTATAAGTTTTTACGTAGTTGTGAGATGAACCAGGATCAGGTTTATAAACTATGATAGCCTTTACATTTATCTTTGAAGTCAGGCAGCCTGTGGTATGTTTATAAGCCAACTGGTAAGTGGTAGTCGATGAAAGAACCGGGGTGATAAAATCTTTATTTTCGGAGACCAACTGCTTCCCCGAAGCGTCATACCATTGATATATAAAGTCTGAAGGTGCCGGATTAGCCATCAATTTCAGGGTACCTGAACCTTCTCTGCTCACATCAGCTCCAACAGGGGTGATACCTGCACAGGGACTTACCGCTTCTTTAACTGTTACCTCAAGTCCGTCCCAATAGGTGTTGTCATAATCAGAGTAATAATAATAAATATTTTCCTTCCCGGTCTTTTGAAAAATTAGCTTTAAGTCAGTGTCAGTCTCGTATTGAGAATTTTCCACGTAATAGATCCATTCTCCGCTTCCTCCGGACGGTAATCGAGTAAGACCTTGATCACCCCCGTAGAAAAACACATAGTAATGGGCCTCCATACCAATTTGGATCTCACTTGGACCATATACTTCAACTTCAGTAACTTGGCAGAAAACTACTGTCGGAAAGCTTAAAACTATGAAAAATAGCAGATGAGTAAAAAAAATTTTCATGGCGCAGTTTTTTTTGTGAAAAGAAGTTTCTGTGCAATTCCATTTTTGCTTTCTGGCACTAAAATCAGCTTATCCTTCACAAGTTCCTCCACGGAATAATATTTTGGATGCCCATTGACCGAAATTGTCAGTTTCCCTGCCTCAAGTGCCCAATTACCTTCCAACTTCATGATTTTACCTCCAAATTTCCAACGTGCCCTAAATCCTCCGTCTTCCAGAAATGTAAACTCCCTAGATGCCATTTCGTCCAGTAGCTTTTGGCGCTTATCAATTGGAAGGTTCCCTAAACGGACTTTTTCATCCGGGTCAAGATAGCTACCTACGCTTTCGCTATCTATAATCCATATTCCAAGGATAGGCTGCTGGGCATAGCACATAACCGTAGAAAACACTGTAATAATTACCAATATTAATAAGGTCTTTCCATTCATGGTATTGTAGTTTTAACTATTCAGGTTTCTTTCCTGTTAACATTGATAGCTGTGATTTATGGTTTAACTGCGTAATTGTACTCGTATGTTTGTAAAACATTTCCTTCATGATCCTTGAGCACCTTTAATCTCCCAAAAGCATCATATTCGTAAAAGCTGGTGATGCCATTGGGATCAGTCATGCTGGTCATGCCGATCAGGGGGGCATAAGTATAGGTGGTTACCATGGCCTTGGGAAGCTTTTCCCGGAGGCTGTTAATCTCTGGAAGATTGTCTTCTGAATATGATTTAAGGGCGTAGATACTTGTTCCAAGTGCTTCTGCTATCTCTACCTGAGTTGCATTTTCTACCTTAGCGATGGAGAGTCCCTTATATCCCCAGAAATAACTGGTTATTGGCCCATCCTCTTTTGAGATCATGATTGGATTTGCATCATAATCATAACTATGATACTGGAACTGAATCTGCAACGGATCATTTCCTTTAGCGAACTTGACCATTTCAGGTTGAAGTGACTGATTATTGTTGTACCACATTTTATAGCTAGTGCGGAAAGTGGACAGCTTAACACCATTTTTCCACGTTTCCTGCTGGATTGGCACACTAATTCTATGATAAGCCTTTAAATTGTAGATGGCATTAAATTCTTCTTCAGACAATTCCCCACCTTCCAATGAAGTCGCACTGGTTATATCATCTGGATAAAAAGTCTTGGTAACCAATGTTTCTCCATCGCTTGTTTGCTGAGTGATACTTGTTGCCAGCTTATGCACAGGGCTCTGAAAAGAATATTTTGTAGTCACAGTCAGTGGGTTGGAGCCATCAGTATCATAAACAGTCTCAGTTGTACTTTCTGGATACCACCACTCTGAAGGAGTGTCGTAATACCTTACTTCTTTTCCATCCTGAGAACTACCATAAAAGCTGTAGAGTTTTACTGCTTTAATATTTATCTTCGAAGGAACATATTGTTTATACTTTAAAATTTTCTCTCTTACAAGTACATTATCATCATTATAATATTCTTCTTTAACCAACCTTCCATTACCCAAATTGGTCGAGTTAGGAACCCCAGGCATAAATGATCCACCGGAAATTTCCTCTTTATTTTCGTAGTGGTACTTTATTAAACCTATATTTTCTCCTCCTGCCCCTTCCTCTTTAACTATGACTTTGTCATAACCTATAAAACTTCCCTGTGCTGATGTACCGAGGGGGATTACGCTTTCGGATGAACTAACGATAAATTCGGCGGTATATATAAAGTTAATTATATTACCTGGTAAAATATTGGTTGCGTTTTGTATTAACGTTTCATTATAAAAATACTGAAAAGGACTCATCATACGGCCAGTTGAAAAACCATTCTCCTCATAACTAATACTAGTCTTTTTGGCGAAATTCGATCCCTCTTTCACATAATGCTCAATACTTTTGATCCTAAGTCCGCCGCCTTGTTTCTTGTTAGACGGTGCTTGATTTCGATAACTAATTGTAGCTGATAATTGTAAATGATCTTTTTGCCCACTGCTGGCAAACACCCTATAATTACCTGGTGGCAACCAAAAAGCCATTGTAGCGTCAAAGCTCTGCATGTTTTCAATTAGTTTCAACTTAACAAGCTCATCCTTGGTAGCTACATCATCGTGAATTTTTTCCAGAAGAACGTCCGTATATTCATATAGTAAGATAAGTCCATCGTCATCAGGTGTATAAGTATGATTATACATAGAAAAGGTCAAATTAACGAAAGCTCCTTCCTCCAATGTAAACCGCTGTTCTTGTACTCCTTCCATTCCAGATGGTATTTCTCCATAATCATAGGAAGTGTATGCCTCTGTATAACCGGGCTCATACAACTGATCTGTCTCGCTAGAGTAATCGTGAGATTCATATTCAAACCTTGTGATTCCACCTGTCGGGTATGTTATACTTTCCAAAATAGCTGCCTTGGCTTTGGAACCATCCGGCTCCCTATTAGCGCCATTTAAAAAGACAATAGGCCCATCCCTGTCTTCAAAAAGAGGTACAAGGGTTGAAGTATACTTTGGACCAGCGCCCTGTGGCACTGCATTTTCATCAATTTCTAAAACATAATGAGAATCAATATATTGGCTAATGTCTATCTGGGGGATATCAACGTCCCTAATACTATTATTCCCAGCACCATTGAAGTAACCCCAGTGGTCGACTGAATATGAATTTTTTTCGGGTAAGTGTGTTTGATTGTATTTAAAAACATAGGGAGGTTTTACACGTATATCTGCCTTGTTTCTATCTTTAAATGATTCCTGTATTTCTTCAAGCATCAATCTTGATGAGCGGTAATAATATTTAAAATCAATATTTTTGATTGATACATCTCCAGAATTATATACTTCCATTGACTTCACCCTTTGAGGTTTCAGTTCTAAAGTACTCCTTGGCCTAATATCATCCCTGTCTTCAAGAATAAATTTAATATATCCATTATTGAAAATAATTTTCTCTAGATACACATCATTCACTTCTTGCATACTTGCAGAATACAATACATTATTAGAAAAGGCAGGGGAAATAAACCCATTCCCTGAAACGTGATTTTGAACCAAGCTAATAATTCTCTGCCGTAGTTCACTATAATAGACTTGTCCGATACTAAATCGACTGGCATTATAAAGAAAATTAATCTCGTCACCATCTGGCGACTCAGCCTTATCAATAAACCATGAAGTGATTACATCATCCTGCTCCGTATCATCTTCTAATATATTTAATGTAATGGGACTAGTACTTGTTAATGTATAGTTATCAGTTTTCTCTGTTTTCCCAAAAAAATACTTTAACCCATTCCCGTCTGTTATTTCCCATCTTTGGGAATCTTTGTGATAAAGGATATCCAAATTATTTTGTTCATGAGAAATAGCCCTTACAACATTTCCTTTTTGCTTTTCAAAGAATAGTTTTCCAGAAAATCCAAAAAAATTGTAATAAAAAATATCTGGTTCTCCATCAATATTTCCCTCTTCTATATTCTTGAAATATCTATAATGGTTATTAAAGTTATCCTCATTAGGCTTTGTGTTGTTTGGATCAGACCAATCAGGTAAATTGGTATTTCCAACAGTAGGGGGTAAAGCATCAGCATTTATATATCCATTTACTGAAAAATCATCTAATCCCCGCACTTGTCTAGTTATAACTCCTCCAGCATTTAGCGACCAGCCCAAGCCAACCACGCTCGCCTCCTGAGCAACCTTAATTCCCGAAGCGTGGTATCGTAAAGAAACAGGTAATTCGATTTTACCTGATTGAATAGTGTATAAGGGCATGGAAATATTAGCCACTCCTGTATAATACCCTACCGGTATATCTGCATACTGTCCTAAAGAAGCCGCATTTGGAGATGGCGGAATGATATTAGATCCTTGCGCTATTTGCGAGTATCCTTTAGACGACAACATCCCTACGACAAGGAAAATAAACGACATTTTTATATACATATTTTTATAACAATTAATTGTTAATCTCTTTTAACCACCCCAAACCCTACCCTGAATACCCAGGGACTTCCATAAAGTGGATTTTCTTTTGAGCTGAAGTTATATAACAGCAGCGCGCTTCCGTATGCTTTCCCCTTTAGACGAAACCGCCGCTCAAGCCCGGCCAGCACACTGAAATACCAGTCTCGCTTGGTCTGTCCATCATGCTGCTGCATACTGCTCCGCAGTCCCTCATATTCACCATGTACATAAAACTGCTTGAGCAGCTGGTGCTTGGCGAATGCCCGTACGCCCAGTACATGGGGACGGGCTACCGCATTTGGCAACTCTTTGCTGGCGACGGTAAGCTGATAGGTGCCTCCTGCACCAAGCTCAAATTTCTTGTTGACCCGATAGCTGAGCTCGGGATTCAGATCAATATTGGTATCGCCATCCATATACAGCTGAAATGATCCGCCAAACACCAACCGGTCTTTCAGCTGCCTCCCTTCCAATGATTTGGCTTTAGTGGCAGTGGACAGGTCATTGGCATCAGGCACTTCACTGTATATTTTTTTGAGTTTCGCCACTTCCGCCATCGCTTTCTCCAGTACTTCTGGCTTATCCTCGAAGAGGTTTCCTGCCTGGGCGGTGGCAAGCTGAACTGCCCCATCTTTACCATTCCCATCGGCCAGATAGCTATTTGCATTTTTGAACTCATCCAGTTGTTTATTTTTAAATTCTCCCGGAAGCTGAGGCTCTTTTTCGTTGACCATTTCCTTGACTATGGACTCCAGATCTTCCTCATATTCCATAGCGAGCTCCTTCTTTTTCTGCTCCACCATAAACCTGATCTCTTCCCGGTCCAGGCTGTCAATAGATTGTAGACTGTCCCGATATATTTTTAATGTTTTCTTATAGGAATCCACCTGTTTTTTGAGCAATCCATACTTTCCGAGCGTTTCCTCACCCTCCATTTTCTGTTTGATCTCATCGATAGATTGAGCCTTCGCTGATTTCTTAGCGTTCTCCCACAAGGCCATATCTTCCAGCTTGAACAACGAGTCGGTATAGACAAAATAGTCTTCCTGAAGTTTTAAAAGCTGTTTTATAGAATCAGTAGAAAGCACTGTTTTAAGGCTGTCCAGCCCAGATGAATTTTCTTCCTTATTTTTAAGCGCGTCCACCGCTGTCCGATATTGTTTTTTTCGCTCTTTGATATAGGCCTGATATTCTTTCTGAATGCCCTTGTATTCATGCATCCGTTCATCCACTAGTTCTTTATTGCGCTTGATTCGCCCGTCAAACAGCTTTACATCATAGCGCTGGGCATGACTTGCGGAGACTGTAAAAAACATCAATATGAACAGATAGCGTATCTTCAAGTGAGTGATAAGATTTGGTTTTAGTTTAGGTTTTATGGTTTGTTTAGGATCCTTTCTTCCAGTTCTTTAAGTCTATTCTCCTGGTCTTCGAGAAGCTTCGCCTGTTCCCGAACTATTTTTTCATGTTGGATAAGGTAAAGTGTAAGCTCCTCCACCTTCTCCAAGAGTTTCGCGTTCATTTTCCCCAGTTCAATCCCTGTTAGCAGTACTTCCGCTTCCGTGGGAATATTTGGCAGGTGTCCTTTTGTGGTAACATACAGTTCCAATTCGTCCAGGGGCATAAGGGGGTACCGGGAGTCAAACACATAGTCCGGCCAGGGGGACGCTTCCACCTTAACCTCCCTAGCTCGGGCGGTACCGTTGACTTCGAGCTTGTGGGAGGGCGAGTTTGTGCCAATACCAACATTACCCTCAAAGACAGAATGCTTACCATTTCCCCTTAATCTGGTATCACCTCCCAAAGCCAAGTATCCATAATCTCCTCCAGCTACATGAAGCCAAACTGTGGTATTTTTATCAGTTCCATTAATTTTCAGAGCCCTGTCTGATATAGAGGAAAAAATATGGAGCGGTGCTTCGGGTTGGATTGTACCCAGGCCTACCTTTCCAGTAGAAGGATATGTATTGCTCTGGGCCCAGCCATATTGCAATGACAAAATGATCAACAACCCGCAAAATAAAATTGTGTTTCTAATCATTACTTTATGATTTGCGCCTTCAAAAGTTCCAATTCATTTTCTAACACTTTTTGCCTAGTCTCAAGTATCTCCATTTTTTGCAGCTTGTTCTCCTGTTCAATTATATACAGAGTCAGTTCCTCTATCTTTTCCAAGAGTTTCGCGTTCATTTCACCTAATCCAATCCCCTTCTGTAATACTTCTGCTTCTGTAGGAATATTAGGAAGATGCCCGTTATGCTTAATATAAGCTTCTAATTCAGGCAAAGGCATCAGCAGATAATCAGGCAGGAAAACATAATCAGCCCATCCTCCACTTTTCACATTCACTTCAGCTGCAGTTAATTTGCCTTTGATCCCGAGATCTCCACTCTTTCCGGTCAGAAACATCCCATAATCATCGCCCGCATTTTGCCCGGTCCCCCAATAAAAATTACCGTTACTGTGAAAGCCAAACATCAGCTCTGTGGCTTCTCCAGGATTAAAAACAATAGCTGAATGTTTTGGAGAAATCAGCTCCAAGGAGTTATAGAAACCGTTCACAGAAGAAATAGAATTGACCCCACTAACAGACACCCCGCCCCGTACATCAAGTTTGGCCTTAGGGGAACTTGTACCGATCCCTACCTTACCTCCCAGAGATGGGAAAACAATAAAATTACCCTTTCCGGTCCGAATGGTTAAATCACGGCTTCCGTAAGTAAAAATTGAAAAATCATCACCATCTCCATAAGAGGGTGAATCATTGTTCCACATAAGCCCAGCATAATGTACCTCTGCTGTACCAAAGCGTATAAACTTATAGGGGGTTTCTCCTCCCATTTTTGGATTCATATACCTCATATCAACTGTTTGGGCTATTCCATTAACCGCAAATAGGACTAAGATCAGTGACAATGAAGTTGATTTGATTACTTTATTAAGTGATTTAACACTTAACCCACAGCTTCCTATAGTCATTAAAAAAACATTATATATACGATAAACCCTTACTTTTAAAACACCCATTTTTAAGTAGTTAATCAACCCACTAAACCAAAATCTACGCATCATTACGCATTCATTATAAACAATTGCAATTGGATATATACCTCATAAAATTAACCTCAAAACTACTCAATCTTCAGATAGTGCAAAATCTGCTCGTGATATAATACATAACAAAGTGTTCAATGAATTAATATAATAATTCAAGCATTTCAAGCTCAAGGAAGCAACTAGTTTATCAGCCCAATAATAAGGTAAAATAGCATATCAACAAAAAATAATTTAAAAAATATAGTAGATAAAATATAGCATTAAATATCTTATATACTCAACTAAACAAAGACACAAACTATTAACACAAAACATATTCACTTAACTATAATAGAAAATTATGCAGTAACCTAAACAACTACGTATATTTAATTGTACAATTCAAACAAAAACAAAAGCTCACAACTACTCAATATTACTATAATACAAATCTTCGACTTATCATAATACAATTATTTAAATTAAATAAAATATACACCAACTTCAGTTACGACACTTGAACAGAAAGCAAAATCGAGAACGGCACGAAACAACGGATGATTAACCTTGTAACAATTCTCCAACAGTCAAGCAATTAACCCAAAAAAATAAATTGGATGAACTAGCAGATATCACAGCATTTTCATCATAAATAAAAAATTATAGCAGTGATTAACAAGCTCTTCGAGGAGATAAAAAATCTCTTCCCCGAAGAATACTATAGGCGAAAAAAAAGATAAAATCTCACTCTATTCACGATCCCATCCCAATGAGAACCCTCCACCGGCTTGCCCTACATTCAATTCATCACTGCCGCCAGCCACCTTCCGTAACTTCTCAATACGCTCAATCAGCCCGCGCTCAGGAATGCGATTGCGCGCTGCATCCAAATCAAAAATCCCACAATTGCTGAAGCTTTCTAAATTATCCCAGTCCGGCCGATCCGTCACAGGATAGATACAAATACCCCAAAAGGGAATCCCAAATTCCTGTACAGCCCTGCATTCCGCCGCAACTTCTTCAAGCCATTCCACACGGCCACATCCTATATGACCCGTCTCGGATAAGAAAAAAGGTTTTTTGTAGCGGAAGTACGCCATCGATAGCATCTCCCGTAATGGGGTGCGACGCCGCTCCGGGTCCGGCCATTCGAGTGGTCCACCAAAGGCTCCCCACTGACAATTCCAATAATAATTGAAGCCCAAAATATCCAGGTACTCCTCCTTTCCACCAAGTTCGGGACACATTCGACCCGCAATTATATCCATTGCCTGATATTGATGATGATTGATTTCTACTAAATGCTCTGCGTCTATTGTATCATTGGTGTGAATCTCAACCAACGGCTCTACCAAAATAATCCGACAGGCTGGATCACTTTCTTTCAACGCCTCAATACCCTGAATAGCCGCCTTGCATAAATGGTATTTAATGTCCCAACCGCTGTTTACCGCAAATGGTACGGTCCCCCGCACATCCCCAGAATGCCAGGATAAAAAGCTTATCTCATTTATTGGAACTACAAACAAGGGCTGCTTGGCATGAAGCTTATAAAACGTTGCAAATGCACGGCACAGGTGGGCAAACCGCTCACAGAATTTGGGATGTGTGGGAACTAAATCATCTGGATATCCAAAATGAATCAAATCCCAAATCTGCTGAATTCCTTTTGCTTCTGCCGCCAACATTCTATGATAGACTTCACTAAAATCATAAACATTTGGGCTGGTCTCCACCTGACTCCAGCAAATCCCCTCTCTCACTACATGAATGCCCATATCAACCAAAAGTTGATAATCCTCCAGCACCCGAATGTCATGTTGCGTCTCCCGGAGCATATTGACCCGCTCCCCACTGCGATTGATATGATCGGCACATTCAAAGCCCCCCATAAAATAGCTTTTGAACGGGTTCATATTGCTTCTCTTTCTAAGCTGCCAACCGATACGTCTTCTAAAGAACTGAATAAATCCAGTGCATTTTTAAATGCCTGATCCATGTTAAAGTATTTGTAGTTGGCCAGTCTGCCTACAAAATAAATGTCGGTCAGCTTATCCGCTTCCTCCTTGTACTTTGCATAGATTTCTTGATTCCGGGGGTTGGGTACAGGATAATAGGGATCACCCTCATCCACAGTAAACTCTTTGACAATAGTTGTTTTATCAGACTGCTGATGGCCGAAATGCTTATATTCAACAATTCGCGTATAAGGAACTTCCATGCCCGGATAATTCACCACCGAATTTTCCTGGAAGTATTCTGCATCCACCGTTTCTCTTACAAAAACGATAGACCTGTACTCCAGCTTTTCGTTAAGCGAATGTTTGAATTCAAAGAATCGGTCTACCGGTCCGGTATAAAACAATTTCTCATACCCTACATATTCTTCTCTATTATTGAAATAATCGGTATTTAACCGAATCTCAATATTTGGATGAGACAGTATTTTTTCAAATAACTGCGTGTAGCCTCCTTTAGGCAATGCCTGATATTTGTCGGAGAAATAACGATCATCATAATTGCAGCGTACAGGAATCCGGTTGAGCACAGAAGCATCCAATTCTGCCGGATATTTATCCCATTGCTTCTTGGTGTAGTGCTTAAACATTTTATCGTAGAGTACAGGCCCTACCCGATTTAACACTGCTTCTTCTCCATTCTGTGGATTTTCAATAGCCACGCGGTGTGATTCAAGCCAAGTTTGCATTTCAGCTTCTGTTTCTATCTGCTCGCCAAACAAGGTATTTACAGTGGTAATATTTACAGGAATAGGCACCGTCTTATCATCCACCCGGGCAATGACTTTGTGCTCCCAAGGATACCATTCAGAAAACCGGTTCACATACTGCCACACTTCTTCCTCATTGGTATGAAATAAATGAGCCCCATACTTTGAAACCAAAATACCGTTGTCATCCACATAATCGAAACAGTTGCCAGCAATGTGGCTTCGCTTCTCGAGAATTAGAACCTTCTTTCCAGAAGTAGCATAGCGCTCAGCCAGAACAGCCCCGGAGATACCAGCGCCTATGATTAGAATATCGAAGTTCTTCATGAAGCAGTTTCTTTAATGATGGTGTGCATTTTCATTGCTGTACTGTCCCAAGAAGTATGGGAGAGAATCTGCTTATAGCTATCAAAACCATCATATCCATTACTTGTCAGCTCCTGAACAGCGCCACAAAAGTCATTGACCGTGTCCACTATGCGTACACAATGGCGGTAGTCACGCTCCACATCTTTGATACGAGTGGAGATAATTGGTTTTCCGGCAGACATGTACTCCAATGTCTTGGTAGGAGAAATGTATTTTGTTGCATCATTTAGGGCAAAAGGCATCATCGCAACATCAAATGCTTTGAGATAAGCTGGAAGTACATTGTAAGACTTTATTCCCAAATAGTGAATATTAGACAGACGGGGGAGGTCATCGGCTTCGATTTTAGCCAATGGCCCAATCATTACAAAGGAAATCTCAGGAAGCTTTTTGGCAGATTCCCATAATAAATCCAGATCAATGCGCTCATCAATAACTCCAAAATATCCTACTATAGGATGAGGTATGCGAGCGATATCTTCAGGAATAGCAAGCCCATTTAGAGCTTTCGCAAAATGCTTTTCATCTACAGAACTTGGGAAACAAAAAACATTTTGATGTAGATTCTTTTTGGACTCAAAAAGTGACTTTCCTCCTGTAAAAACTATATCAGCAAATTTTAGTAAATATTGCTCTTGATCTATGAGCGATTGGGGTGCACCTTTGAAAAGTGACAACTCGTCCATGCAATCATAAATGATCGTCTCAAATTCCAGATCATTTAAAATGGAGCTGAATGAAGCTGAGTAGAACCAGCCCAGAGGTATTGTCTCGTTAGAAACATAGTGTGGCAACACACGACCAATGTCTTCTATTCGATGAACGCGAGGTTGCAAAATGTGCAGTTGCGGATTCACTTCTGAAAGTACTGCCGTAAATTCCTGCTCCACGCTAAAGCCTATAGGCTCCTCGACCAGCAGAACTTTATAATGTTTCGACATTCGGCTGATCAAATGTTGCGGACGTTGATATACAAATTGCCATCTTAAATGGCAAAACACAACCATATCATAGTAGTTGGACCCCATATCTTTAGAAAATTAGTAAGATTATAGGAATCACTTGTACAACTTATCAGCCACAGCAGAAACTTCTATAAGTTCTTCTACTTATTCTGTTTCAGCATGAAAATTCAGCGTTTTCTTAGTTGACTATTCATTTACAATGGCCAGAACCGGCAACTATTGAAGTCTGGAAAAACTATCACAAAGAGGTTAAATTCCCACACTAGGGGAAGGAATCACCTTATCCTTCGACAAGAGCTCAGGAACCGTCCTTCGACAATAGCTCTGGAACCGTCCTTCGACAATAGCTCAGAAACTGTCATCGGCTGAAATCTGGAATCTCAACATAAAAAAGGGTGTGTGACAATGCGGTACAACCGAAATTCACACACCCCATCCAAACCTCAGAGGTCCTGATATTGGGAATTCAAAAACAACAGCACTCACATAATGAAATTTTAAGCTGGTTAACTAGAATATTTCGCCAGCTTAACTCACCCTTTGGGTGCTACACAGTCCAAGGACCTGTAATGGCCAAAGTGAGACCAGCGTGCTGGATATTTACAAAAAGTGTTTTACCGCTCGGAGAGAAACAGGCCCCTGTCAATTCTGATTCATAGCCTATGTTCAACCCCAGATGATAGATTTGTCCTTTTGGAGTAATACCAATTAATCTTGGCCTACTGTTATCTTCACAAAGAATGACATCTCCCCATGGTGCTACCGTAAGATTGTCACAGGCACGTATTATTTCTTTATCGTTTGGCTCAACAAACAATTCCAAATGCCCTGCTACTTTCTGATTTCCGCTCTTTTCTTCGTTTGAAGGAATATATCTAAAAACCTGCCCTTGTTTTTCTTTGCTTCCATTGGTGCAGGCAAAATAAATCTCATCATTTCCGTACCACATCCCTTCTCCTCTCGCAAAACGAGCTGCACCCTGCTCATAACCTCTTAGTCTAAGGTCATCTTCTTCAGGATCAGTGTCATCAAGATCAATCCATTCCACCTCGATTTGCTTGCCTGTTTTTAGTGTTTGTGATTCCCAATTGCGAGTATCAAATCCTTGCTCTCCCTTAATACCAAGCGCCTGGAGCTTTCCCCCTGCCCGAAGATTTCCTGTCTCATGGGGAATAAACCGATAGATAAGCCCGTCTCCGCGGTCCTCGGTGAGGTACACAAAGCCACTATCCGGGTCTACTGCCACCGCTTCATGGTTAAAACGGCCCATAGCCTTTAATGGAAATGGATCCGCCAGCATAGCTGTCTCCGAAACAGGCACCTCAAATACATACCCGTGATTATGCTCATTTACACCTTCCAATTTGCTATCAAAGGTCTCTTCACAGCTGAGCCAGGAGTTCCAAGGAGTGGGACCTCCGGCACAATTCCGGATAGTTCCGGCCAATGAAAGGTATTCATACTCCACTTCCTGAGTATCTTAATTAAATAAGAT
>Ga0307414_10000576_pt1 | contig 19123 bp, 18 predicted proteins | sample DK1Ometagenome_FD_203804 | JGI IMG/M metagenome (GOLD analysis project Ga0307414, IMG submission 203804) | Maize rhizosphere microbial communities from greenhouse at UC Davis, California, United States - DK15-O-3 | ecosystem: Host-associated > Plants > Roots > Rhizosphere > Soil | place: USA... | reverse complement strand
GGGTTGCTACAAGCTGACCTTGCCGGAGGAATATGGTGGCTACGGAATGAGCGTGACCGAATACATGCCTTATCTCGAAGCGGCTGCCGAAGGTCCGGGTATTGGGCGCATGCTTGTCCACACTACTAACGGGATCTGGCGTCCAATCCATCACTATGGCAACGCGGAGCAAAAGGCGATCCTGCCGCGTATGGGCGAAGGCGATTCTGTCATCGCATTCGCATTGACCGAAATGACCGGCGGCACCGGACGCGATCTGAAATCCACGGCGCGTCGCGAAGGCGACACGTGGTACCTCAGCGGAGAAAAGCACCTGATCACTTGGGCCGACCGGGCGGACTGGTTCATCATCGTCGCTGCTACGGACGATCGTGGAGCGCAGGATTCGCTGACCGCCTTCCTGATTCCGCGCGATACCCCCGGCTTCGGGATCGACGCGACCCAGCACACGATGGGTCTGCACGGCACTGGCCATGCGTTCCTTACCTATGACAACATGGCGGTTGCGGATAAGTACCGCCTCGGCGAGGTCGGGCAGGGGCTCGAGGTCGCGTTGTTCTTTCTCGACTATAGCCGCGTTTCGCTGTCGAATTCGATGGTGGGTCTGGCGCAGCGTGCGCTCGATGAAGCAGTCCGCTTCGCTAAGCGCCGCACCACCTTCGGCAAGGCGATTGCAACTCGCCCCCAAATCCAGACCCATATCGCGACGATGCAAGCCGACATCGAGGCTGCCCGCCATCTGGTGGCGCACGCGGCGCTGCTGTGCGAACAGGGAAAGGATTTCACCGCCCAAGCCGCGACGGCCAAGTTGTTCAATCTTAACATGGTCGGGCGCGTAACCGACCTGTCTCTGCGCGTTCATGGCGGCTGGGGCTATACGCGCGAAGCCGTGATCGAGCGCATCTATCGCGATGCACGCGGGTTCTGGTTCGAGGAAGGCACGGCCGAGATTCAGCAGCTGGTGATCGCGCGGTACGTTCTGGACAAGACTCCCGAAGCGTGATGGGCCGCGGTCAAGTGAGCAATGTCGAAGCACTGTTTCGACCTTTCGAACTGGGCGACTTGAAGCTCAGGAACAGGGTGGTGATGCCGGCGATGACCCGGCACAAGTCTCCGCTCAACATACCCGGCGATGACGTGCGAGACTATTACGCGCGCCGCGCCGAGTCCGTTGGCCTGATCATCACCGAAGGTACCTGCATCAACCATCCTGCCGCCAATGCATATGAGAACGTGCCCTTCTTTTACGGCGAAGGAGCGCTCGCCGGGTGGAAACGGGTTGTAGATGAAGTTCATGACCGGGGCGGGCGCATCGTGCCACAGCTTTGGCACACCGGGTCGGCTCGCCATCCCGGCGCGGAGCCTGACCCGTCGGTCCCGGCATATACGCCTTCGGGCCTCACCCAGTCGCTGGAGCCGCTATGCCACGCGATGACCGAGGCGGACATTGCCGACGTAATCGAAGCTTACGCAGCGGCTGCGGCTGACGCCGTGGCACTCGGCTTCGATGGCGTGGAGATCCACGCCGCGCACGGGTACCTGATAGACGAGTTCTTTTGGGAAAAGAGCAACCTTCGGACCGATCAGTATGGCGGCAGCATCGCCAATCGGGCCAGGTTCGGTGCCGAAATCGTCGCCGCCATCCGTCAGCGGGTCGGGCCGCGCTTCCCGATAATCTTACGCTGGTCACAATGGAAACAGCAGGATTACGAAGCCCGCCTTGTTACGGACCCTGAATCGCTGGAAGCATTCCTGACGCCGCTGGTCGATGCAGGCGTCGATATCTTCGATTGTAGCACTCGAAGATACTATCAGCCGGAATTTCCGGACAGCGACCTCAACCTTGCGGGTTGGGTGAAGAAAATCTCGGGCAAACCGACGATTACGGTCGGTAACGTCGGTCTCGATAGCGACTTTATGTCAGCCGACACCACTCATCTGAGCATTCAGTCGGCGCAGACACGATCGCTTGACGATCTTTTCGAGCGTCTCGCTGCCGACGAGTTTGATCTCGTGGCAGTAGGTCGGGCCTTGCTGGCCAATTTTAATTGGGCAGCTCTAGTAAAATCGGGCGATTTCAGTATGATCGAGCCGTTCCAAAAAAAGCATCTGAAGACACTTTACTAGGCCAAGACGCCTGTCTCCGCTTGAAATCCGTTCGGTGCACTTCGAATCAATTCCCTTGTGACGGAAATCGACGGGTTGCTGCGGTCGGCCGGTATTGCCTGCCGACCGCAGGATCACACCCTCAGCGGTCGAAGAATCCGGCGACGATACGGTTGAAGTCGCTGGCTTTCTCCCACTGCACCCAATGGCCGCAGTTGGCGAAGAGGTAAAGGTCAGCATTGGGAAAGCTCTTGAGGATACCTGGCGCCATATCGACCGGGCACACCCGGTCCTCACGACCCCACATCACCAGGATTTCATGCTTCACACTGCCCAGATCCTCACGCCACATTTCCCCGAACGGGCGGGCAAACGGCTTGAAACGCTTCGGATCCGACGCCGCCTTGACGCGTTCGTCGAGCAACTCGTCAGTGATGAACGAGCTGTCATGCACGAGCAGTTCGATCACGCCGCGCATCTGCTCCCGGGTGGGATTATCGCTCGCATTGACCACGCCCATGCGACGCATGCCCTCGGTCGGCATCGGCGTGAAAACCGGTTGAAAACCGCCCGGACCCATGAGGACCAGCTTGTTGAAGCGATCCGGTGAATTCAGCACGCCACCCACGGTCGTCATGCCACCCAGCGAATTGCCGACGCAATCGACCTTGTCGAGACCCAGGGCATCCATGAAATGGATCAGCCATTGCCCAAGAACCTTGTACATTTCCTCGAAGCCAAGCTTGTCCTCGCTGTCACCGTAGCCGGGCAGGTCCGGGATGATCAACCTGCGGCTGGTCGAGAGCTCTTCGACATTACGGCGATAGTTGCTGATGCCGCTGGCGCCCGGCCCGCCGCCCTGGATCAGGATCGTCGGTTTGCCTGAGCCTACATCAACGTAGGCGATGCGAGCGCCATCAACTTCTACAAATTTCTTCGACAAATCCATAATCTTCACTCCTACTCTACTAGCATTGTTGGTTGCTTCTCCCAGCATGAATGCAATGGGTCATTTCGATCGGCCGACGTGGGCGAACGAAAGTGCCATGCCGTTTTTCTCCTGCTGCTCGAAACCGATCTTCTGCTCGATCTGCAATCCCTCCTCCATGGGAACCATACTGACCCGGTCGATCAGTGACTTGGTCGCGGCAGGTTCGGTGGTGCCGGCCGCGATGGTGCTGGCCATATCGCAGGCGACCTCCATCAGATCGCCAGCCGGAACCACTCGATTGATCAGTCCCCAATCGGCGGCCTCGGCTGCGGACAGCCTCCTTCCGGTCAATTCCAGCTCCTTGGCCCGGTAGATGCCGATCGCGCGTTGCAGGCGGACTGACAAACCCCAACCGGGAAGCAGACCCACCCGCGAATGGGTGTCGATGAAGGCGGCATCGTCTGAGGCAAGGATAATGTCGCAGGCTACGGTGATCTCGAAGCCTCCGGTTACGGAAAGACCATTAATCGCGGCAATTACTGGGCCGTTCCATGCCGTGATGGTGCGCGCCGGGTCGAAGGGGAGAAACTTTTCAGGGCCTTCCTCCTGCAACACCGCGACGTCCAAGCCGACGCAGAATGCCTTGCCGCGTCCGGTGAGGATAACCACCTTGACGGCCGGATCTTCGTCAAGTTCCCGCATTGCGGCATCGAACTCCGACAGCAGTTGAGGCACCAGCGCGTTCATGCGTTCGGGCCGATTGAACGCAACAATGGCAAAGCCGTCATGCCGCTCGACGTCAATCAGGCAATATTGTGTGGTCATGCATGCTCTCTCAAGGTTGATTACGCCTTTCGGGCCGGGAAGGCACCGTTCAGATCACTACAAGGCCGAGGCCTCCTGTTACGCAGATGCATTCTCCGGTGATGTATTTCGACATGTCGCTAGCCAGGAATTCTACCGTGCCGACCATGTCGTCGATCTGGCCAAACCGGCGCAGCGGGATTGACTTTACCTGCTCTGGCGTGCCGAGCTGGCGGCCAGCCGCCGCCGCCGCGACGCGAGGTGTCAGGATCATCCCTGGGGCGAGGCAGTTCGCCCTGATTCCTTGAGGTCCGACCTCAACCGCCAGGTGGCGCGTATATGTATGGAGCGCCGCTTTTGCTGCGCTATAGACGGCGCCCTGACCGGTGCTGTCGGAAGCAAAGACGCCAAATGTCACCACGTTGATGATCGAGCCACCGGGCTTGGTAATCAGCGGCGCTGCGGCCTGGCAGCAATAGACCGCGCTCAGGAAATTGGCGCCGATCATCGTCTCGATGTCTTCATCCGGAACGGTTGTCGCGAAGCTTCGGTCTGCCGGCGTGAACGAGCCGCCGGCATTGTTGACGAGAATGTCCAGCCGACCCAAATCCCGTACCGCTTGTTCGACGGCATCGGTCGCTTCCGAACGCTTCGACAGGTCCGCCTCGATAGCAATGACCCGCCGACCAAGGTCGCGGATTTCCTGGGCTACGCTCTCGCCGGAATATTCGCCATAGCGCTTGCCCACCCCCAGATCCTTGTCGAAGATCGCGATGTCTGCGCCCAGCGCGGCAAGGTGCAGGGCATATGCGCGGCCCATCCCGCCCCCCGCACCGGTGACAATTGCCACTTTTCCCTTCAGGCGGCCGTCTGCCATGCATCTCTCCCTATATTACAATTCCGGCAATTGATCCGAGTGCCTTTACGATTGCGATTGCGCAGCTCGGTTCAATTACGAACCCGCAATGTGCTTGCACAACAATACAGCCTGTCACTTGTTTGGGCGCAAACAGCATCGTTGGTCAGCCCGGCCCGGGCGCAGGTTGAACAGCGAAGATGCTTCCGCCCCTTCTCATTTGGAGCAAGAGCGGGCGATCGGCGATACAAATCGATCCTGTGCGGTCCATTTGCCACATATCTGCGATCCATCACATCTGAGCAAATCGAGCCGGAATTTGGTGCCTGAATCGCAGCTTGCGGCTAGCAAAACTGAAACAGATGTACTAATATCGAGCGAAGCAATATCACGAATCGATGGTCCCGCACCCGATAGTCGGCTGGGCACGGGCACCGAGGGGAGAATGTCATGGCGACACTAGCAAAGCCCAGCAGCAAGGTTGGCCGTTGGGTGCGGGAAGATGCGAAGGCCGGCACTTTCAAGGTCAACCGGGAAGCCTTTACCAGTCAGGATGTTCTCGACCTGGAAAGGGAGCAAATATTCGACCGGTCGTGGCTATATCTCGGACACGCATCGGAGTTGAAGAACCCCAACGATTTCCTGACGCGTCCCGTCGGGGGGCGTGAGCTGATCTTTAATCGCAATCGCAAGGGCGAATTCCAGGCGTTTCTCAACGTGTGTCCACACCGAGGCGCACAGGTTGTCCGCGAGCCGACTGGTAATGCGATCAGCTTCAAGTGTTTCTATCACGGATGGGCGTTCAACAATAATGGCAAGTTCGCGACGAAGAGCAGGCCCGGAACCTATCCCGACGGGTTTGACTGCGACGGGGCGGTCGACCTGCCGCGGGTACCGCGGATTGAATCCTATCGAGATTTCTTTTTCATAAGCTACGACGCGAATATCGGTCCGCTTCGTGAATACCTCGCCGGGGCAGCCGATATTCTCGATCTCGTCGCGGACCAGTCGCCGAACGGTATGGAAATCGTCAGCGGTACCCACGAATACAGCATCCGCGCGAATTGGAAGCTGCTGCTCGAAAACAGCTTCGATGGGTTTCACGCTCCGGATACACATTCGACCTACTTCGAATATCTGGTGGACGAACTCGGCGGGGCCGATGCAGTCGACTTTCAGTCGATGGAGCAGTTCAACGAAGCGATCGATCTCGGGAACGGGCATGCGACGACCCAGGCGAAGGCCCCATGGGGGCGTCCGGTCGCTCGCGCCATCAACACCTGGGGCGAAAAGGGCAAGGCCGACGAACAGCGGATGGTCGCCGAGCTGATCGATCGGGTCGGCCCGGAACGTGCATTGCTGATCGCAGATCGCGACCGAAACATGGGTGTTTTTCCCAATCTTGTCGTCAACGATATCATGGCGATCACCGTGCGCACATTCTACCCTGTGTCGCCCGATCTGATGTTGGTCCGCGCGTGGGCCCTGGCGCCGGTCGGAGAGGATCCGGAGGTGCGGCATCGCCGTCTTAACAATTTCCTCGAGTTTCTCGGGCCGGGTGGATTTGCCTCGCCGGACGATGTCGAGGCGTTGGAGTCGGCGCAGCGTGGCTACGGCGCGATGAAGTTCGCGCCATGGAATGATATTTCGCGCGGGATGTTGCGAGAAAAGCCGCGCGCTGACGATGAGGCGCAGATGCGGGCATTCTGGCGTGAATGGCGACGTCGGATGGAGGGCGAATGATGGCTGTTACGGATTTGGCGGAAGTTTCCACGGGGCTGAGGCCGCGCTCGCGGGCCGATTACGAGGATTTCCTCTATCGCGAAGCCGCGCTGCTTGACGAATGGCGGCTAGAAGAATGGCTGTCGCTGTTTACTCCCGATTCCGTCTATGAAGTGCCAACGATGGGCATTGGCCTGGAAGCAGGCCCTGACAGCACGTTGTTCTACATTGCAGATGATTACCGGCGGTTGCGCCATCGCGTCGTACGGCTGAACAAACCCACGGCGCATGCGGAGTGGCCGCAATCAACCACGGTTCGCGCGATCCACAACGTTCGGATCGTTGGCGTCGAGGATCGTGGCGTGCACGTCGCCTGTACTTTCACGACCTATCGCTCCAAGCACAATGTGACGGACACCTATATCGGTCATGGCCATTACTGGCTGGTCGAAATGAACGGAGAAGTCCGTATCCGTACCAAGCGCGTCCTACTGGGGATGAACAGCCTTCAGCCTCACGGGAAAGTCAGCATCATACTCTGATTGCGTGCCGGGTTAATCCGAGCCTGTTGCCCGGGCCACATTGGGACTGGAATGACTCCGGTTCGCACTGCTTCCCACGGGGATGACGACCTATTCCATGAAATAGGCAGGCTTGCCCTGCGTCCACTGCTCGCCCCAAACTTGTCCACCGCCATCGACCCGGAGGATTTCGCCCGTGGTGAAGCTGCTGGCGTCTGATCCCATGAACAGGATGGATTCGGCGATTTCCCACGGGTCGCCCAAGCGCAGCATTGGATTGGCACGGGCGAACGTTTTCTTGGCGTGCTCGGGATAGCCGGCCATGCCTTCGGTGAAGATCACGCCAGGTGCCAAGCAGTTGACCCTTATTTTGAGCGGCGCCCATTCGACTGCGACCGTCTTCGAAAGTGCGATGACCCCGGCACGCGCCGCGGCCGTATGCGCCGCGCCCAGGATGCCGCGCTCGACCACGACGACGACGTTGACGATCGAGCCGGGCGTCCCGGTATCGCGCCAGTAGCGTGCGGCTGTCTGCATCATCCACCAAGTACCGAACAGGTTGTTCTCGACCACCGCCCTGAATCCGTTCGGAGTGAGGTCGATCGCAGACTTGGGGAACTGGCCGCCCGCATTGTTGATCAGAAGGTCGAGTTTGCCGTAACGCTCATGGACCTGCTCGAACAGTGCGACCACGCTGTCTGGCTGACGGATGTCGCACTGAACGGTGTGCAGGGAAAGACCGTGATCGGCAAGTTCTGCGTGAAGCACGTCGAGCTTTTCTTGCGAGCGGCCGCAAGTGACCACCTTGGCGCCCAGACGGGCCAGAATCCAAACGGCGGCTCGGCCGATCCCCGTGGCCCCACCGGAGACGAGCACCACACGATCGCGGAAAAGCGGCTCGGCCAGAGCGATCTGGCGGCTGGCCATGCGGTCCGCCGAGGGTCGGGCGGCTTCGGCAGTAAGGTCTTGTTCGGTGGTCATCGGCTTCACCCTTTGATTGTAGTAGATCATGCTTCCGACCCGCGTCAGCCATGTCCACGCCGGGGTCATGACAGGCCGCAATCAAGCGCCAATCAGCTTCTTGATAGCCGTCAGTGCGGCCTCTGTCCGTATCAAACGCCCCGCGCTTGCCAATTCCCCGGCAAGCGAGACTGTAATAGGTAGCGTGGCCTTTTCGACCACTTCTGGAAAGCCGGTCAGAACGCCGACGATCTCGCGCATGACCACTGCGTCGGCTTCATCAAGTGACCCATCTGTAACGGCAGCATCGACGTGCTGCAGGTGGAGTTCGTGCGCGGCGCGACCGCAATAGGTCAGCTGCGGCTGGGTAGGGGGCGTAAAGCCTTCGGCCATCATGGCCTGCGCTATTTCTACCGCAGCAGGGAGGAGGTTGGCCCGGTCCTGGACGACCTGAGTGCCCGGGCGCAGCAGCCCCATGGCTTCCACTTCCACGGCCGAACTGGCGATTGCACCCGCTTGCAACACTGCCAGGGCCCGCGCCAGGCCTTCCTCGGGACCAGCCCGCTCCATCCACCGCATCAGCAACTGCGAGCAGCCGCCCCATGCCGGAATAAGGCCCACCTTGATCTCCGGCAGGCCGGCCCGCAGTCCTGCGTGCGCGACCACCGCATGCGAATGCAGCATCATCTCGCAGCCGCCGCCCAGCGCGAAACCATGCGTCGCCGCGACCACGGGCACAGGCGTGGCCGCCAATCTCTGGTAGAGATCCTGACCGTGCTTGAAATAGGTGGCCAGCGCCGCCCAATCGCTACGCCCCACCATCGCATAGTTGTAGGCTAGGTCCGCCCCCGCCGAGAAAGCCTTCGAATCGTCATTGCCGATGACCAGGGCACCAAACGCACTGCCTGCCATGTCGATCGTGTCCTTCAGCAGATCGAGTGCCGCGACGTTGAGCGCATTCATCTTCGTGTGGACCTCGAAGCATGCGATGCCGCCGCCGAAATCCCAGAGCGACGCGCCTTCGTTGGCTGCGATCGGTGCGGCACTGGCGCGCAAGCTATTGATTGTGCCATCAGACATGATCGGTGGACCTTTTCTTGACTCAGCTGTTCCCAAGGACGCCAGTGAATGGACCATGCGGGATCGAAAACCTCTTGCCGTTGCCCGGGAAGATTCCAGTTCGGATACCGTGACCCACGAAGTCGCCTTCACTGCCCAAGCTAGTGCGAACATCGACAGCACGATTCAATATGCGAGGCGATTCCCCCGCCATCTTCCATGTACCCGGTATTGTTGGCTGCGCGTGATTTCGGCGTAGCAGTTAGTCGGGATTGTTGGCAATTGCCGGAACGACATGCGGGGCAATGGTTGCAGTGGCGGCAAATCGGCTCATACCTTGCCCCGCTCGCCATCAATCCTTCGCGCGGAGACTATGGAGACTATAATGTCAGCTTACCTCAAAAATTATGCAAAGCTCCTTTTCGATTTTCCGGCGGAACGTGTGCTTCGTATCACGATGGGTGATCCCGAGAAGCTCACTCCTGTCTGTGGCCAAATGCACGCCGAGATGGTAAGCATTTGGAACGATATTGACGCCGACGAAGATATCTCCGCCGTCATCCTGACTGGCGGCAAGAAGGCGTTTTCTGCCGGAGGCGACTTTGCTCTGGTCGAGCGCTCTATGAGTGATTTCCACTTCCGCATGCAGACTTGGAAGGAAACGCGAAGCCTCGTCTATAACGTCATCAATTGCAACAAGCCGATTATCAGCGCGATCCGTGGACCGGCGGTGGGTGCCGGTCTGGTTTGTGGCCTTTTGTCCGACGTATCGATCGCATCGAAAAATGCCCGCATCATTGATGGGCACACCCGTCTCGGTGTCGCTGCCGGCGATGTATCGGCTATCATATGGCCGCTGCTTTGCGGCATGGCCAAGGCGAAATACTATCTTCTCACGTGTGAACCTCTTTCTGGCGAGGAAGCTGAACGCATCGGTCTCGTTTCGATGACATGCGAAGACGAGGAGCTGGATGACAAAGTACTCGAGGTCGCGACCCGGCTGGCGAACGGTCCGCCAACGGCCATTCGTTTTACCAAGAGTGCGCTCAACAACTGGCTGCGCATGGCGGGCCCGACGTTCGACGCTTCCTGCGCTTACGAAATGCTCGGCCTGAGCGGGCCAGAAGTCGTGGAAGGTGTCGCCTCGCACCGCGAGAAGCGGCCTCCGGTATTCGATCAGACCTGCAAGATCTGATCGTCAATTCAATCGAGCAGAGGATTTACAGATGAGTAACAGATTCGAAGGCAAGTCGATGGTAGTGACCGGTGCCGCTTCAGGCATCGGCAAGGCGATTGCCTTGATGGCGGCCTCACAGGGTGCGAGCGTAATTGTCGCGGATCTCAACGAGGAAGGCGGCCAAGCCACCGTTGACGACATTCGCAAAAGTGGCGGAAAAGCCGAGTTCGAAAAGATCAACCTGACCGACCGCGAGAGCATCAATGCCTTCGCCTCGGCGGTTCTGGGACGCGTCGGTACGGTCGACATTTTGGTCAATTCCGCCGGCTGGGATCTCATGGAAAAATTTGTTGAAAGCAAGCCGGAGACCTGGGATACGGTCATCGCCATCAACTATACCGGTCCGGTGCACCTGTGCCACCATTTCGCTCCGGGCATGATGGCACAGGGCAAGGGTAAGATCATCAATATCGCGAGTGAGGCAGGTCGTATCGGTAGCCCGAGCGAAGCCGTCTATTCCGGCGCGAAGGGCGGCATCATCGCCTTCTCCAAGACCTTGGCAAAAGAAATTTCCCGCCGCGGTGTTAATGTGAACTGCGTTGCTCCTGGGCCGACCAGGACTCCGCTATATTTTGCACAGACCGAGACGGTGCAGGAGAACCTTGCCAAGGTCATCCCGATGAAGCGTGTGGCGGAGCCCGAAGAGATTGCCATGGCTGTTCTGTTCTTCGCCAGCGGGGAATCGGACTATATCACAGGCCAGACGCTCAGTGTGAGCGGCGGTATGTCGATGATCTAGTTTGGGATTCGAACTGACGGCGATGGTGGCCCGATTCCGACAAGGTCGGTTCGGGCCGCTGGTGCATCACTCGATTAGTACAAATGCTTTACCGGCGATCGCGTACGTGTTATACCGCCATGGACGTTGTTCCCGAGCCCCAAAAAAGGGGACGGAACAACGCTTGGTGGGAGAGCAGAACTTGGAACTTGCAGCTGTAGATAAACTCACACCCGATGAGATTGATCGTGCTCAGCATCATGCGGTCGCGGCAGAAGCTGTTGCGCATGGGGGTACGGAAACCCCCATCAAATGGGAACCACTGCCTGAAGACGTAGTGAAGTCAACCGGTCGGACTCTGCAGATCCTTGAGTTCTTCGATCACCACCAGGGTCCTGCGAACATTGCTCAAGTCGCCCGCGCGCTCGACTATCCCCAGTCCAGTACTTCGGAAATAATGCGCAGCCTCAACGTATTGGGTTACCTCTCCTACGACAATCGCAATCGAACTTTCATGTCAACAAGCCGGGTGCGGCTCCTCGGATCATGGGTCATGGACGAGTTGCACGGCGAGGACAAACTTTCCTCGCTCGTCCGGAAGGTTAACGCGATTTCCGGCCAGACCGCGTATCTGGCAATTCGCAATAAGTTGGAAGCACAGTACATCCAGGTCGCCCAGGCGACGACCTCACTACGGCTGCACTTGACCCCGGGCCAGCGGCGGCCCCTGCTGCAATCTGCCAGCGGGCGCGCCTTGCTGAAAGATGTGTCCGACGCCGAGATTGGTAAGTTGGTGCGCCGCGTCAATGCCGAAAGGGGGCCGGACGACAACCCTATCTGCTTCGATGAGCTTTTGGCAGACGTCAATTTTGTTCGTGAACGCAAATACTTCTACCAGGCCAGGAGCCAGATCAGCCCTGGTGCCGCGGTAATCGCCATGACTTTGCCCGAAGAAATGTTCCGGGTTCCAACAGTGCTTGGCGTAGGCGGCGCGGCAGAAATTATTTCGCCGCAGAAGGATTCGTTGATCCAGTTCATGTCGGACCTGATCCGCGACCACCTGCATGCCAGGGATGTCTGACCCGGGCATTTTCGTGCAACAATTGATTGTTTGATGCGGCCGCTTGGCGCAGCCTGCGCAACGACGCGTATGTGGTAATCTGGCCCATTTTCGAGTTTGGGGCTGTTAGTGCAAACGGCGTTTGCTAGGCCTGTCCACGGCAAGCGGCGAAAGGGAGCATGGCGACCAAGCGCTCATGGCAAGCCGTGCGTATGGTAGAGCAGTCCAGCACGCCAGCTCCTTTGGTCGATTAGCCAAATCTTCGAGGCCGCGTTTTTGAGCGCAGTCGCGCAAGTCCGAATTGATTCGTTAGTTTCGCGAAGGATGGCGGTCCACGCGAGGCAGTCCGTTTGTCGCATGGAGCCATGAATGTTCAATCCCATGACACTGGAAGGCAAGACAATTGTCGTCACCGGCGCCGGACAGGGGATCGGCCGCGCTGTCGCAAATACAATCATGAAGCTCGGTGGCCGGGTTGTTGCTGTTGACCGCAATCAGGATGGCTTGAATGAGTTCCAGGGCGAGGCCCCTGCGGATCGGCTGATCATTGCCGTTGGAGACGTCACCGACGACGATTTCGTGACCGCAACGGTTGACGAAGCGGCCGAATGGGGCGGCCGTATCGATGGCCTTGTCAACAACGCCGGCATTTCACGCCCTGCCATGATCCACAAGATGGACAAGGGCACCTGGAATGCGGTGGTCGACGTCAACCTGACCGCGCCCTTCATGTTTCTGCAGGCGGTCGGCAGGAAAATGCTGGCTCGGTTGGAAGAAGGAGGCCAAGCGTCCGGCTCGATCATAAATATCTCGTCTGATGCTGGTCGGCGTGGCACCATTGGCCAGGCCAATTATGCAGCAGCAAAGGCCGGAATCAACGGCCTCACCATGTCGGCCGCGCGCGAATGGGGGGGCAAGGGAATCCGCGTCAACTCGGTTGCCTTCGGCGTCGTGGAGACCCCGATGACCGAGGCCGTCAGGGGAGAGAAGTTTCGTGACACTTACCTGGCCCAGATCCCGCTTCGGCGATGGGCATCGGCGGAAGAGGTGGCTGTTCCTGTCTGCTTCCTTCTTTCAGACGGGGCTTCCTATATCACCGGACAAGTCATCTCGGTGAATGGCGGGTTTCACATCGGTTCTTGACCAACGGAAGTGTGAAAATGGAAGCAACTGACGCTATTCATCCCGACCAGGAGTTCTTGGCATTTCTGGCGCAGGGCAAATTCATGATGCAACGGCGCCGGTCCGGCGGTGAGCCATTCTTTTATCCACGCGTTGCGGAACCGGGTACCGGTAGCACCGACCTAGAGTGGGTGGAGGCCAGCGGCCTAGGCACAGTTTATGCAACCACCACTGTGCGCGTCCGCCCGCCGGAAGCGGATTACAACGTGGTTGTTGTCGAGCTTGACGAAGGTCCCCGCTTGCTCAGCAGGGTCGATGGCGTTGCGCCGGCGGCTGTCGTGATCGGCATGCGGGTTAAGGCGCAGATCGTGCCTTTCGAAGATCGCCACGCCATTGTGTTCGCGCCCGCTGCGGCGAACGCGGAAGAAGTTGTCCAGTCATGACCGTAGATCGCCGCAAGCCCGCAGCCATTGTGGGGGCTGCAACATTCGGCATCGGTGAGGCTCCGGGGTTTACGGCGCCTGATCTTGCCGCGCGCGCTGCGTTGGCAGCGCTGGACGAAGCTGGTCTCAGCCTTTCTCAGGTGGACGGACTCTTCATCGGACTTCCGAGCGATTTCCTGAGCGGCTTGTCCTTCGCTGAGTATCTGGGCATCCGGCCCAAGCTCACCAACAACAACCGCACCGGCGGCTCGGCTTTTCTAACCCACATGAACGTGGCTGCCCACGCGTTGGCCGCTGGTGAGATCGACATCGCGCTAATCGCCTACGGCAGTAACCAACGCACGGGTGCCGGTGGCCTCGTCAGCGCGGCGGCGCCGAATATATACGAGAAGCCATACCGCATACGCCTGCCAGTGGCCGCATATGCCATGGCGGCTGGCCGTCACATGCACGAATTCGGAACAACTCGCGACCATTTCTATGCAGTTGTGAAAACCGCGCGGGAATGGGCCATGCTGAATCCTGAGGCCTATTTGCGCAAGCCAGTCAGTCGCGATGAGTATCTGGGTGCGCGAATGGTTTGCGATCCGATCTCGGTACTTGATTGCTGCCTCGTGACCGACGGTGCGGCCGCTATCGTGATGGTCCGCGAGGACTGGGTCGACAACCGAAAGGCAGCCTATCTACTTGGATTTGGTGAGGCGACCGATCACTACCAGATCGCGCAGATGCCCGACCTGACCACTTCGGCCGCGAAGTACAGCGGTCAGCGCGCCTTTGCGCAGGCTGGGATCAGTCCTGCCGACGTCGACGTAGTGGAATTGTACGACGCGTTTTCAATCAATACGATCATGTTTCTGGAAGATCTGGGTTTTTGCAAGAAGGGGGAGGGTGGCGATTTCGTCGCGTCCGGCGTAACCGGTCCCGGCGGCAGCCTGCCCGTCAATACCAATGGTGGTGGGCTGGCGTGTGTCCACCCGGGAATGTACGGCCTGTTCACGGTTGTCGAAGCCTATCGGCAATTGACGGGCACTGCGTACGGCAGGCAAGTTCAAGGCGCCGAAATCGCGGTAGCGCACGGCAACGGCGGTTTCCTGTCCAGCGAGGTGACAGCCGTACTTGGTAGTGCGGCTTCGCGCTGAAATTCGTTGCAATAACGGATTTGCGGTAACTGCAGCTTGGCGTCCAATGCCCGTATCTTGCGGAAGTCGCTCCCCATACAGTTAGGTTAGCAAAGCCCTTGCTGGTGAAGGGAATGAGGAGTTGTCGATGTCTGTACTGTCAGGTCTCAAGGTTCTTGACATGACGAGGGTCGTGGCAGGGCCTAGTGCGACCCAGTGCCTCGGGGACTTTGGCGCAGATGTCATCAAGGTGGAGCGGCCTGGTGAAGGCGACGATGTGCGCCACGTTGGCCCACCTTGGCTCATCGACAAGGCTGGTGTCGAGACCAGGGAATCAACGTATTTTCAAGCGACCAACCGCAACAAGCGCTCGATCGAGGTTAACTTCCAGACTGAAGAGGGGGCGGACCTTCTGCGCAAAATCGCCGCGAAGGCTGATATCTTTGTCGAGAATTTCAGGCCGAACACCTTGGCGAAATACGGTCTCGACTATCAATCTCTCAAGCAGGTCAACCCCGCGCTGATCTATTGCTCGGTCAGTGGGTTTGGCCAGACGGGGCCCTATTCCTCGCGCAGCGGATACGATTTCCTTATGCAGGCGATGTCGGGCCTGATGAGCGTTACAGGTGAGCCCGATCGCCCCCCCATGCGCGTCGGTGTGCCGATCGCGGATATCCTGGCAGGCAAGGATGCCGTCATCGGCATCTTGTTGGCCCTGCGCCACAGGGATTTGATCGGGCATGGGCAGCATATCGACATTTCGCTATTCGAATCTCAGGTGGCAGCCATGCTGAACACCTTCACCGCATGGTTCAACGGTGGGTTCGAGATGCCTCGCACCGCCAATGATCACCCAAGTGCATCGCCTTACGGCGTCTATCGCACGTCTGATGGCTACCTGCTGATTGCCACTTTCAACAATCGCGAGTTCGCTCGTCTGGCTGCGGCTGTCGGTCGACCTGACTGGATCGAGAATCCGAACTATAACACCATGGGTGCGCGAGTTGCCCACCGGCACGAGCTGTCTGACGAGCTGACCGCAATCCTGATCCAGCATCCTCGAAACCACTGGATTTCGCTGCTCAATACGGCCGGCGTTTCCTGCGGGCCAATCAACCGCATGTCCGATCTCGAAGCCGATCCGCATTTCATCGCGCGTGGCATGAAGGTGGAGCTGCCCCATGCAATTGCAGGCGAGATCGCGGTCGCTGCCAGTCCGATCAGATGCTCGGAGTCTTCTCCAGAATACCGACTCGGGCCGCCCATCAGCGGCCAGCATACGGCCGAGGTGTTCCGCGAGTTGCTCGGCCTGGATGAAGGCGCACTGGCTGATCTTGCGCAAAAGGGAGTCATATGAACTCGACGGAGAACGTCAGGGCTCTCACTCCGGCAGCTTTGGCTCTGCGCGAAGAAGTGCGAGAGTTTCTGGCAAGTTATTCTGAGCAATGGACCACTTTCGATAAAGCGCATTCGTGGGCTGCTTTCGACCGTGAGTTCAGCCGCGAGGTCGGCAAGCGCGGTTGGATCGGCATGACCTGGCAGGCACCGTTCGGAGCCGGCCGCAGCGCCGTAGAGCGCATCGTCCTGCAAGAAGAGATGCTTGCCGCTGGCGCGCCGGTCGGTGCGCACTGGGTCGCTGACCGCCAAAGCGGCCCCCTGATACTTAAAGTGGGCACGAGCGAGCAGCAGCAGCGATATCTGCCTGGCATCGCGAAGGGTGACCTGTCGTTCTGCATTGGCATGAGCGAGCCTAACGCGGGCTCCGATTTGGCGGCGATAGAGGCGCGCGCCGAGCGTGACACGGGTGGTTGGCGACTGAACGGCACGAAGCTTTGGACGACCAACGCCCACAGTTGCCAAGTCATGATCGGCCTGTTCCGTACTTCCGGACCGGCGCGTGAGATGCGGCAGAAGGGGCTGACCCAGTTCCTGATAGAGCTGGACAGTTCGGGGCTGGAGATAAGGCCGATCGCTGATCTCAACGGGGAATCGCATTTCAACGAAGTGGTATTCAACGACGTTTTCGTACCCGACGAAAGACTGTTGGGTGTCGAAGGAGAGGGCTGGGCGCAAGTTACCTCTGAGCTCGCTCTAGAGCGCAGCGGTCCGGAACGTTTCCTCAGTGCTTTCCCGCTGGTGGCTGCGGCTGCAAAGGAGTTGGCTGAAATGTCGTCGGTTGTGGAGCGTGGTGATCTGGCAACGCTTGGCACATTGATTTGCGAAACTGCCGTACTTCGGTCGCTATCACTGATGGTCGCGGGAAAGCTGGAACGCAATGAAGACCCATCTTACTTGGCCATCATTACCAAGGATCTTGGTGCCGAGTTGGAGCAGCGCACGGCTCCAGCCGTAAGGAGCCTGTTCGAGAGGCCGACGCCGGATCTAAAAAAAGCGATTGAGTATACGGTCAAGGCATCACCGACCTTTTCGCTACGCGGCGGCGCGCGTGAAATCCTACGCGGCCTTACCGCCCGCGCATTGGGAGTGCGTTGACAATGTCGGTGGCTGACATTCTGCTTGAGCAGGTCGTTCGACTGTACTCCGAAGCGTCAAACAAACGCTCGGGAAATAGTGACGGTTTTGACGCTGCGCTCTGGTCGCATGCCGAGGAACTCGGTTTGCCGCTGGCGATGTGCCCCGATGCTGATGGAGGCTTCGACCTTGGGTGGTCGGAGATGTTCGGTGTGCTCGCACATGCGTCGGCATGCGGCGAGCCGATCCCGCTCGGTGAAACGCTGGTTGCCAATGCTCTGGTCTGCTCTGCCGGCTCTGTTCCAGAAACTGGACCGATTTTCTTTGGTTTGCCTGGGGACTCTGAGGGTGACGCCGCGCCTAACTCAGCGCGGGTGCTGGTGGCTGAAGGCAAATCTCTGAGTCTTGCACCGCTTGCCGAAGCCATGGCGGGCGGAGTGGCGAATTCCGAACCCGGAAGCGAATTCGTGGTACAGGCCGGTGCCTTGTTGCGCGCGGTGCAAATTGCTGGCGCGCTCCAAGGGGCGCTCGACCTTGCGGTCCGCTACACGCAGGAGCGCAGTCAGTTCGGTCGGCCACTTTCAAAGTTCCAAGCGGTGCAGCACATGCTGGCGCAATTGGCGAGCGAAGCGGTGGCGACTGCGGCGGCTGCGCGTATGGCCTGCGCCAAAATGGATGCCGGTGAAGGAAAATTGGCGATCGCCATCGCGAAGCTGCGAGCGGGGCGTGCGGTCGAGAAGGGCGTGATGCTCGCTCACCAGATCCATGGCGCGATGGGCGTGACCTTGGAATACCCGTTGGCCCGCCTCAGCCTCAACATGTGGCGCTGGAGTGAAGAGTTTGGCGATCAGAAGTACTGGGCGATCGCGGTAGGTCGGGCAGGAATGGCGATGCCCAGCGCTTGGGATGCAGTCGTCAGCGCGAGCGATCCTGTCGGAGTTGCAGGCTATGAGTGACTTCATGCTCTACGAGAAAACTGGCGGCATAGTCCTTCTCACGATGAACCGCCCAGACGAGCGCAATGCGCTGTCGACCGTCGAAATCTGTGAGGAGTTCGAGGATCGTTGCAAGTCCATCGAGCGTGATCCGTCAGTGAATGTCCTGATCCTGACCGGTGCGGGTTCGGCATTCTGCGCGGGCGGAAATATCAAGAAAATGCGCGATCGGTCGGGCTTTGCGCCAGCCAAGACCATCATCGACACGCGCGATAGTTATCGCCGGTCAATCCACCGAATTCCAAAGGCGCTTTTCAATCTGGAGGTGCCGACAATTGCCGCGGTGAACGGCGCGGCAATTGGCGCCGGCCTTGATCTTGCATGCATGTGCGACATGCGGATCGCTTCGGAAAAAGCAGTGTTCGCTGAGAGCTTCATCAAGCTTGGCATCATTCCCGGCGACGGCGGCGCGTGGTTCCTTCCCCGGATCGTGGGTTATTCCATGGCGAGCGAGATGGCATTTACAGGAATGCAGATTGGAGCGGAGGAGGCGCGGAATATCGGGCTCGTCTCACGTGTCACAGAAGATGGTGCGCTGCTGGAAACGGCGTTCGAGCTAGCGGCACGGATCGACGCAATGCCTGGCAGGACATTGCGATTGACCAAGCGGTTGTTGCGAGACAGCGGCCAGGTCACGCTGGACCACCACCTCGAGATGGCCGGTGCCTTTCAAACCATTGCCCATGAGACCGAAGACCATCGCGAAGCGCTTGACGCAGTGTTTGAGAAACGTCCACCGACGTTCCACAACCGGTAGACGCCATGATCAAGAGCTACGAAGAATTGATGGGCATGACGCCGGTCGCCATGGAGCAGAACTACACCAGCAAGGACAGCTGTCTCTATGCGCTCAGCGTCGGTTGCGGCGTCGATCCTTTTGACGATTGGACGCGCCAGTACCTTGGCCCGCTCCCTCCGGCCCGGACGCTGCCGGCGATGGCAACGGTGCTCGCCGCGCCGCGATTGCACATGATCGGTCTCGGCGTGACACTGTCG
>Ga0307414_10000575_pt1 | contig 19130 bp, 16 predicted proteins | sample DK1Ometagenome_FD_203804 | JGI IMG/M metagenome (GOLD analysis project Ga0307414, IMG submission 203804) | Maize rhizosphere microbial communities from greenhouse at UC Davis, California, United States - DK15-O-3 | ecosystem: Host-associated > Plants > Roots > Rhizosphere > Soil | place: USA... | reverse complement strand
TAGGTCCTGAGACTGTAGCCTCTACCGATCCTAAGTCAAGCTCTACTACAGAGCTATATTGGATTAAATCTTCATCCTTTCTCCAAAGTAAATTTGCTTTGCAATAAGCTTCGACCAACTGAATCTGCTCCGTCGATCGATTGGTTTTGGCCATATAATCCAGCGTTCGGTCATCGATGGGAAAATAAGAAACAGTACAACCAAATTCCGGAGACATATTAGAAATCGTAGCCCGGTCAGGCACTGACAAATGATCCAGTCCCGGCCCGAACACTTCCACAAATTTACCGACCACACCATGTTGACGGAGCAGTTCTGTAATCGTCAACACCATGTCGGTGGCTGTAGTCCCTGCAGGTAATTCACCGGTAAGCTTCAGTCCCACTACTTCAGGAATAATGAAGTAAATCGGTTGCCCCAATATTGCTGCTTCTGCTTCTATTCCACCAACTCCCCAGCCTACGACACCGATTCCATTTACCATCGGTGTATGTGAATCTGTACCGACCAAGGTATCCGGAAATACCATGCCGTCCCGCTGAATCACTCCCTGTGCAAGATATTCCAGATTGACCTGATGACAAATCCCCATTCCCGGAGGTACCACCGAGAAATTATTAAAGGTCTTTTGGGCCCATTTGAGAAATTTATACCGTTCAGAATTTCGCTCGTATTCTACTTCTACATTCTTCTGATAACTATAGTTTGTCCCAAAATAATCAACCTGCACAGAATGATCTATTACCAGGTCCACAGGAATGAGTGGATTAATGGCACTTGCATTTTTCCCTTTACGAAAGGCTTCTGACCGAAGTGATGCAATGTCCACCACGGCCGGAACTCCCGTAAAATCCTGCATCAGTACGCGGGCAGGTTTAAAAGGAATATCTTTATCCATTGTTCTCGGAGTCCATCCTATCAATGTCTCCAAATGCTCGTGGGTAATGGCAAAGTCATCAAAATTCCTTAAGGCATTCTCTAATAAGATCCTGATTGAAAAGGGTAAATGCTTAACTGGGTGACCACTTGCTTCAAGTTTCTCCAGGCTCCAATAGGTATGCTCACCCGAAGAGGTCTTTAATGTTGATTTAATTTGGAAAGGGTCTTGATTCATGATTAATTGAGGCTTTGGTTTTAAAAATAGTACTCAAAGAAATAACTCAAAATCCTTGCTTAGGATTCCATCTTTATTAATTGAGTAGCAAACTCTTTTATTTTGAAGGTAGATTTGCATCTTTAATTTAACTTAAGAAAATTAAATTCTTACATGACCCTAATTCTACTGCGGATTTTCAGCGCTTTTTTCATTTTAGCCACCTTTTTCCCTCTGATAAAATGGGATAATTGGTGGGTAAGAGTTTTCGATTATCCGAGGATTCAGAAACTGGTCATTATTTTTTTCTTACTTATTGGCTGGATATTAATTCCTGACCAAACCTCCACTATAGAATTCTATTGCTGGGTGGCTGCTTTGGCACTTTCTTCTATCCACCTGATTACCAAAGTATGGCCATTCACCTCATTGGGCAAGAAAATGATAGAATCAGTCCCCTATTCTGAGGAAGCAGGCATTCATATTTTAATAGGAAATGTATATCAACCCAACAAAGAATATGGCAAAACAATCTCCCTCACCAAATCACTTGATCCGGATTTAGCCTTTTTTGTGGAGACAGATTCTGCTTGGGAGGAGGGGCTAAAGGAGCTTGAAAAGGATTTCCCTATTCAGATCAAGATCCCCAAAGACAATACTTACGGGTTACTTTTATATTCAAAATTGGAGATTATCCGACAAGAAATAAATTATTTAATTGATGATGAAATTCCTTCTTTGGAAATTGATATAAAGTTGAGGAGCGGGGAAATTATTACCATTTACGCGATTCATCCCACTCCACCTGTGCCCGGTGAAAATGACGAAAGCACTGAAAGAGACGCAGAGATCCTCATCGTAGGTAAGAAATCGAAAGAAAACCACAGACCTTCCTTAGTGATCGGAGACCTCAATGATGTCGCTTGGAGTTATACTACGGAGTTATTTCTAAAAACATCGGAAATGGCCGACCCACGTAGAGGAAGAGGATTGTTCAATACTTTTCATGCTAAAATCCCTATTTTCAGATGGCCGTTAGACCATGTTTTCCTTAGCAAGCATTTTGGGTTAAACTCTATAAAAGTAGAACGGTCCATTGGATCAGATCATTTCCCGATTTCCATTAAGGCTGTGTTGACCGAAAAAGACACCACTGATGTGGAAAAGGCCAATGGCGATGAACGACAGGAAGCCAACGAAAAAATATCCAAAGGGCTTGAAGATGATTAATCTCAAGTCACCAGATGTTAGTTGGAGGCCTCATGACTTGGACCTTAGGAGCGCAGTTTTTGACTGCTTTTGTAAAAACGAGGCTGTCTCATAAGTCAATTCAAGAGCCTGAGATTTGGCTGTACAAAAATTGGCACAGATACCTCCCCGAATAAAACAGAGGCTGTCACTTCTTTTGAGACAGCCTCGTTGGCAGTCTCAGCGTATGACTAAACACTTCGGTTTTTTTAATTATTTTAAAGATGTGAGGTCTCCTGACTTGGGCTCACAAAATGCAGTCTCCTGACTGCTTGTATAAAACGTGCGTGGTGACCCACCTCCCGGAGGGCAGGCACTCACGTTGGCAGTCACAACGCATGACCACACCTTTAATCTGTTTTTGATTCAATGTAAAAATATAAGTTTGAAGTCTTCTGATTGCATTTTAAAAAACACGCGTGATGACTGCCTTCAAGAGCAAGCACGCACATTAGCTTAACTAGTGTGCGGCTAAAAAAATAGTTGACTGTTTAAATTTCCCTTTCGGAAAAAGAACAACAAGCAAAAAAGCCCGCTGAAAAATATCCAGTGGGCCCTAATGTGGTTGAAAGATCGATCAATTTTCTTCTTTGGCTTCTGCCTTTTTCTTTCTCTTGAAGCCTTTATTGAACGGCCAGGTATATTCTAATGCATCCATGCCTCTGTTAAGGTTGTAAGTGGCAGAATCTGCATTCTGTAGTGTATTTTTTAATGATTGCGCAAATTCCGGATCATTTAAGAGCATTCCAACTGAGTTATCTGTAGAATTAAATTTCTCAGATACTGCACTAAGTTCATCGGTCAATTGCTTTGCATTTGCAGCTGCCGTATTCAAGCTTTGCATGGTCTGCTTCATTTCATTGGCCATAGTGGTATCAGTGACCAGATCATTGAACAGATTTCCTTCTTGGTTTAACTTGGAAGAGAAGCTCTGCAATTCGGAAATCATGCGGTTGCTATTTATTGAAGCTTTCTCCAGATTATCGACAATTGCACGGAAATTTTCTGCCAACAAAGAGTCTGTTAAAGCAGCCCCGACCATTCCTTCACCTTCAGCTAATTTGCTGGTCAGATTTTTCAGATTCCCCGTAATTTCCACGAGATTTTCATTATTTACCTGTAAGGTTTCCATCATCTGATCCGTATCCAGCGGCATTACAGCTTCAAGCCGATCTCCGTCCTCCACTGGGGGAGCCATGGTAGTACCTCCATAGATAACGATAATTTTATTACCGATAAGCCCGTCCGAGCTAATAGTGGCTTTAGAATCTTTGCGGATGAATTCTACCACTTCCTCTTCCACGTTCATCTCGATTTCTACCTGGGCATCACCATAGAAATTGATTTTACGCACTGTCCCGATTTTCACACCCGAAAACCAAACGTTATTACCGGCTTGGAGGCCGCCAATATCGTCAAATACAGTTTTCAGCTGGATAGCTTGTACAAATTTCTTTTGCTGACCTCCAAGTGTCAGAATCCCTGTCACAAGGATTGCGATGCCTATAAAGACAAATATTCCTACTATGACTGATCTTTTATTTTCGCCTCTCATGAGTTGATAAAATTATAATCGTAAAATGATTTTATACGTTCGTCTTCAGCATTAGGAAACACCTCTTCAAATGTTCCCACGGCGTCAAACTGGCCATCTAATAGTACCGCCATCCGGTCCCCAGTAACCTTTGCACAAGTCAGATCGTGGGTGATCACAATGGAAGAAGTGTTGTATTCTTCCCGGACCTGCACGATCAGATTGTTGATATCCATGCAGGTGATAGGATCCAGCCCTGCGGTGGGCTCATCGTAAAGCATGATTTCAGGTTCAAGAATTAAAGTTCTGGCAACGCCAATCCTTTTTTTCTGTCCTCCAGACAGCTCCGAGGGCATTTGGTTAATAGATTGTGGCAAGCCCACACTGTCAAGCAACGCTTCTATTTTCTTATCTTTTTCCTTTCGCGTAAGGTTTTTCACATTTCGCACCAACGGAAATTCCATGTTTTCCTTTACCGTCATACTATCGTAAAGTGCCGAATTTTGGAATGAGAATCCAATTTTTAGCCGTAATTCATTCAGTTCCTTTGTGCCTAAATTGGCCACATCCTTCCCAAGAACTTTCATTATGCCCTTGTCTTGCTTCAACAAGCCCACCATGATTTTGATCAAAACAGATTTACCTGAACCTGATTTGCCCAAAACTACAAGGTTTTCCCCTTTATATAAATCCAGATCCACATCCTTGAGCACATGTAAGTCTCCAAATGACTTCACCAAATTCTTTACTTCTATTACTTTCTCTTCCATGGCTTACATCATTCGGATTGCGTTGACGATCTGAAGAACTAGTAGCTCCTCAATGAAAATTAGGAACATGGCCATTACCACCGCAGCATTGGCTGCACGTCCCACTCCTTCTGTTCCTTTGGATGAATTGTAGCCTTTATAGCATCCCACAATGCCAATGGTAAATCCAAATAGCAAAGCTTTCAACACTGAAGAAATAATATCCAAAAAGCTTATTGCCTCAAAAACCTGCACAAAGAATGTGGTTAAGCTTACATTTTCGTTTGCATTCACACTGAGAAAAGACCCCATTAAGGCCACAAAATCAGTGAACATCACCAAAATTGGGATCATGAACGTAGTAGCAAGGACTCTTGTAACTACAAGAAACTTAAAGGGATTGGTAGCCGATACTTCCATGGCATCAATCTGCTCAGTTACCTTCATTGATCCTATTTCTGCGCCGATACTAGAGCCTACCTTACCTGCAGCAATCAATGCAGTCACCAATGGGCCCATAGCACGGACTACAGCGATGGAAATCAAGGAAGGAAGCCAAGAGGTCGCACCAAACTCCGACAAGGAAGGGCGTGATTGGTTCGTAAATACTATTCCAACAATAAAGCCGGTGAGCGCAATCAAGGGCAACGATTCCACACCAATCCTATAGCACTGCTGTACCACTTCCCTGAATTCATAAGGAGGCACAAATACTTCTTTGAAAAACCTCCTTACAAAGTTCCAAGCATCCGCCAATCCGGTAAAAAACTTATCTATCTTCTTTGAAAGCAGGGGCTTTCTGTCTTCTGCTTTTTCAGTCATACATTTTTTCTGATGGCTCGAAATTAATTAAATTATTCAAAACGATAGTTGTAATCTAATTCAAAGTCCAAGTATTGAGTTTAAGTCAGATTCACTTATTGGCTTTTCAAAAATCTTGCAAACTCTAGGATCTGAATTTGCCCGTTGAATCTCTTGGTCTTCAACTGATCCAGACTGCAAAATCACTTTTAAGTTAGGTCGAACTTTCTCCAGTTCATCCACAAAATCCCAACCGCTCATTTCGGGCAAGTTCAAATCTACCAACAACAAATCCACTGTATGCGCCTTCAAAAAAGAAAGCGCCTGTCTAGGTGTTTCAAAGTAGACAAATTCAATTCCTGAATTGATCTTCAAGATTCTTTTTTCTACTAATATCTTTTGAATCCTATCGTCGTCAAGTAAAAGAATTTTTCTGATGCTGGTAGGTTTCATTCTAGAAATTTGGGTATAAACACAAGATGACTTGATTCTGGTAAGATTAAAAAAAACTGCTTTAAAATTCTACTTTTTGCCAAACGATCTTCTTCTACTTCAAGTTCGGATCCCTGCAAAATAACTACGCGCCTTCCAATCTTTTTTCTCAAACCGGACATCCCATAAAAATCATTGGGAATGAGTTGACAGGAGACGAGATCTGGATTTTAAGCCTAATCTAAATTTTTTAGGCTAGCCAAATTACGAGCAACCTAAATCCGTTTTATACTATTAAAAATCAGAATCTTATCTAATATATTGTCAAGTTTAACTTACTATCCTTATGGATGATTTAAGAAATGATCATTTCCTTGGATGGAACTGCAAAATTTATGTAACAGTAGATTATTCTGTATTTCCAGAGACACTTTTACAAGGAATAATTGGCAAAAAATCCCAGTTCTATTTCGAAAAAGTATTTCAAAAATATGTCTCGGGGTTCAGGCAAACATCCCCTACGCAAATTTCATGTTGTTGTAAAACGGGCACCACTTCACCAATTAAAGTAGGAGTTTTTTAACCTTAAAAGAGGAGCTTCTTGCAAAATACATTTCATCAACAAGGGGGGATTATATCGTGAAATCCAGATTGGACATTGCCATGACTGCTTTCGTCATTGCTGACCATTATCGAAAAAATAAACGTAAGTACGCCCCTACTTCTATGCTCACTTCGTCCCTGAAATGTCTCAGTTTGGGGATGAAGATAAAGGTGGAAAATAGTTGGAAGGTACGTGTTGAAAAATGAGAATGGAGGCGGGTTGTGAAGGTTAAAAAGTGGCAAAGTTGAAAGGTTTTAAAGTGCGGAGGTTGTAAAGTGAAAGGGTACAAAATATCCTATGGATTTGAACTTTCACCTCACCGACCAGAGACAATAACAGTGAGATTTTGAAGTCAAAATTTGGGAGAAAGCTAGAGGTTGAACTTTATGCTAAAAGTAAAATGCTGGAAATTGATTACGCATCAAGGCTCCATTTGGCCAATATTATTTATTAGGTTTCTTTAAAAAAAAGCGCATTAATATATACCTAAATTTCTTAGGTATATAAATAATTTATATATTACTTCCACAATCCTTTAGTTTAACTTCAATGACAAACAACAACCTGATCAAAGGTTCTCTCCAGACAATCATTCTGAAACTACTGGAAGAGAATGAAAAAATGTACGGCTATGAGATTACTCAGCGTGTCAAAGAGCTAACGGCCGGTGAAATTAAACTTACTGAAGGTGCGCTGTACCCTGCCCTACACAAGATGGAAGCAGATGGTCTGCTAAGTACCGAAATTCAGCAAGTAGATAATCGGGTAAGAAAGTACTATAGATTGACCCAAGATGGCCAAAAAGAAGTCATTGCTAAGATGTCGGAGCTGCAGGGATTCGTGGAGAATCTACAACGTATTTTGACTCCTAGTCTAAAACCAGGATTTAATATTTGATCAGTAAAGGAATCAACTATGAGAAAACTTACAGAAAAAGAACTGGATCAGGTCAATAAAAGGCTCAAAATTATTCCATTTCTATATGGGGAGATTTGTGATGAAATCAAGGATCATTACCTCTCAGAATTGGAGAAGAAGCCTTCTGATGAATTTCAGGACGCTTTACTGCAACTTAATAAGGCTTTCAACAGATCCGTAGTGGAAAGAATGGAGGAAAATCTTAAAAGGTCCACTGAACGAGCTATAACCCAAATGCAATGGGACAAATTAAAATTCTGGAAACTCCCTAATTACAATATTCTGTATCTGTTTTTATTGTTGATAACATTAGGGGTAGTATATCTATACCTTGATGTGGAAGGCATGACCCTAATGGTTGGTATTTTTTCTCTTGTTTGCATTCCGATTATCTGGTTTTCCATATGGAAAGACATTTCATTTTCTTTAATGCAATTTAGGGTCAACTCAGCCAAAGCATTTTCCTATCAGATTATGACACGAAGTGGCATTTATTTCTATTCTTTATATTTCTTTTGTGTGACCTATACTAACTGGAATGATTCAAATCCAGGGGTGTTTGGAACAGTTGTAATATGGCTCATTGACATCCCTTTGTTACTCTACATGCTTACACTGGTACAGGTTGCATTGGACTGGAAACAAAAACAACTTCACATTCTTACACGATGAAGCTCTCCCCAGGCCAAATCACAACACTCAAAAAACTGATTTCCTACAAGGGCTATCCAGAGATCGACCTGCAATATGAAATCCTGGATCATGTGGCTTGTAAGGTGGAAATACTTTTGGAGGAAAATCCAAATTTGGAACTAGACGATGCGTTTCGCAAAGTTCATAGCGAATTTGGGATTTTTGGATTTAGTGACCTCGCAGAATCTTATACTAAAAATATAGAAAGACGCTACAGACGTTTCTTTTGGCAGGAAGTGAAGATGCTTTTTTGGAGCTATCGAATTATCTATCCGGCGGCGGTCACTTTTATTCTATTTTGGTTGAGTGTTTATACCAGACCGTTAGGATATGAGTTGAGTCTGCCTATATGGGCAGTATTATTCTTTTTTGCAGGGGCCATTTACATCGGGATTACCTATGCGAGAATTGACAAAAACCTCAAAAATTACGTTGTATTTAAGAGTAGTTCTAATTGGCTGCTGATTCTTAACCTATTCACACAAGTTAATTTTTATGGATTACGTTATTTAGAAAATCCCGGTTATTCCTTCGATTTTACCATACAAGGTGCGGTAATGGCATTGGGACTAACACTTATAATCATGTCCTTCTTTTCAGTATTCCTCCTCCCCCGGATATTGTCAAAAGCCATTGAAGAAACTAAAAAACTTCAGGAGATCTACGAACCATAAACAATCGTCAATTTTCAAATTTTACAACCTTCCAATTCAAAGTATCCGCCCACACAAAGAATTAGCTCATTTCTACCTATTTTTAATATTAAAATCCAAAACCCGCTTTCAGATGAAAAAGCTACTACTTTCCCTAATCGCACTTTTATCGGTCATTTTATTTAGCCATGCACAAAATGAGGCTTATGAGCCAGATCTAGCTACAGAAGTGGGTGCAGATCAATATGGCATGAAAAAGTACGTCATTGCCTTCCTTTACCGGGGTGACCGAGTGAGCGAATATTCCGAGCAACAGCGTACTGATATTCAGGCAGGCCATATGGAAAACATCAACCGTCTGGCAGAAGAAGGCCTTTTAGTAATGGCAGGGCCATTCTTTGGAAATGAGGATTTACGAGGGCTGTTTATCTTCGCTGTAAAAAGCCTTGAAGAAGCTGAAACACTTACCGCTACCGATCCTGCTATCAAAGCTGGTGTACTCAAAATGGAGCTTAAAGAATGGTACGGTTCAGCTGCCCTGATGCTGATAAATGAATTACATATGAAGGTAGCTAAGGACGTGATGTAAGAACATAATTCTTTGATCGAATCTTTAACTGTTGATATTTATTTCGTCTCCAACTGTATTATCCCTCCCTTTCTAAACAGATCGTGCCCCACAAAATAACCGTCCAAAGTTTTTCCGTTGACTTTAATCGCCTTTAAATCTCTTCCTCCATTTGGATTGACAATTACCAGATCGTTTCCATGGTCCACTTTCCATGTCACCTCGTCAAAAAGCGGAACAGACACCAGGTAGTCAGCATCGGCAGGTGATAAGGGATATAAGCCCAATGCAGCACAAACAAACCACGAAGACATCTCCCCTGCATCATCCATTCCTGACAACGCCAGACCTTCCGGTCCAATTCCATAAAGTTCATTCATGATCTTGTCCAAAATTACCTGTGATTTCTCAGGTTTGCCTACATAGTAATAGGCAAAAGGCGCTTCATGATCCGGCTGATTCCCTTGACAGTATTGCCCAATAAACGTAGATATATTCCTTGCTATATGGTTGGGATTCCACGGTTTGGTAAAAAATTCATCTAGTTTCTCTTCGAATTTATCCGCTCCTCCATACAATTTTACCAATCCCGGCATATCGTGCGGTACATAGAAAGACACCTGCCAGGCATTTGCCTCACGGAACATGTACTCGTAATAAGGATATTCAGAATCAAATGGAGTAATCCATTGTCCATTAGCCAGTCTTCCCCGCATCAAATTAATAGAAGGATCAAAGACATTCTTGTAGTTTTGAGAGCGGGTCATCAGGTCTTGATACCTCTCCTTGTCACCAAGTGTATCTGCTAAAATGGCCAGCGAATAATCATCATATGCGTATTCCAATGTTTTAGAGACTCCTGCTTTAGCTTTAGTCTCCACATGTGGTTGCTCTACATCAGGATCAGAGATATACCCCTTTTCAATATATTCCTCTACAAAAGCTCTCGGACTTTGGGGATTGTAAGCGTTATTCAATAAGTAGGTATAGGCCTTATTTATATCAAAGTTTCTGATTCCCCTCCTATAAGATCCCGTAATAAAAGGAGCTCCATGGTCTCCATGAAAGAATGTGGGAACAAAACCCGTAATTTCTGCCCGGCTTATCAATGAGGAAATCACATCCCCTGTCACTTCAGGAGAAAGAATACTCAATAGCACCAACTTATTCCTATAGGTATCCCAAAGTGAGGGGATCGTGTAATACTTAAAATCTTGACGTTGGGTATTTCCTGCTTCATCGGTGAATTCTCCATTTACATCACTTCTCAAAGCCGGCCATAAGAATACCCTATAAAGCGAGGTGTAGAACATTTCTTTATCACGATAGGAATTACTTTTCACAGAAATCTTCGAAAGCAATCCGTTCCATTCCGATTTAGCTGCGGTATGAATTTCTGCAAATGATGAGTTCTTCGACTCCTTCTCTAGATTAGTCTTAGCGTTGGCAGTGCTTACATACGAAATACCAACCTTCATCGTAACAGGCCCCGGATTTTGATCGGCAATAGAAAGAATAGCATAGCCGTCTTTTTGACCTTCTCCTTCTATTTCTAAAGCAACCACTTCATGGTCTAGTACCGCATAAAAGTGGACGATGTCCTTACCCACTCTCTGAAATCCGCTCACAGCGTGTTTAGTCACCTTCTTAATCTCCCAATCAGACACCTCATTGTTTGCTTTTCCCAGTCCATAGAGGATCTTTCGGTCTTTGGGATTATCAAATTTGTACTCGTGTATTCCTGTTCGAAGTGTAGAAGTCAATTTTACTGAAACTTTATAATCTTCTAAGTACACCTCATAATATCCAGGAGAGGCGTTTTCCTTAGCATGCGAAAAGGAGGATTTAAAAGGAGCAGCCGCATCTGCAGAAATGGGCAGTACAGGAAGGTTGCACAGATTCCAATGACCTTTATTGGTATGCGCGAAACCCAAAATCTCGCGATCTTCATATTCATAACCAGCACCTGATCCCCATTTGGTAATCGGGCTCAGTTGCACCATAGCATTGGGAAGTGCGCTTCCAGGAAAAGTAAGGCCTGCCCAAACCCGCCAGTCTTTAGGAGGAGTATAGCCGATTACAGCAGGATCGGTCAAGGGAGCAGTCCCTATAAATGGATTCACTAATTCCACAGGTTTATCCTGTGAGAAGGAGGTCTGCAGAGAAAATATAAATAAAAGGAGGAAGGAGTACTTTAGTGTCAGTTTCATTTCAATTGCTACAAATTTAGTATACATGTAGAATCAGGATATTGCGATAGCTATAATAGAAGCACACAATTCTACTCAAACTATTACGCTAATCAAATGAGAATATGATTTACGGGTAGCTTTTTTAAGGCTAAAAAATCCTATTTTCTTTACTAACCACTTATAATTCAGTCAAACTTCACGAAGTCATAACCTTACTGCAAAATTTTATTTGTACTTTTGCGCCTTCAATCAGGCAAACAATGCAGAATATTCGGAATATCGCGATCATCGCACACGTTGACCACGGCAAAACAACACTCGTGGACAAAATCATCCATGCTTCTAAAATCTTTAGAGAGAATCAACAGTTTGAAGACTTAATTCTTGATAATAACGACCTGGAGCGTGAAAGAGGAATTACTATTCTTTCTAAAAACGTTTCTATACGCTATAGAGATACTAAAATCAACATTATTGACACTCCTGGTCACGCCGATTTTGGTGGTGAAGTAGAGCGTGTATTGAAAATGGCTGATGGGGTAATTCTCTTAGTCGATGCTTTTGAAGGCCCTATGCCGCAGACTCGTTTTGTATTGGGTAAAGCACTTGACCTTGGGTTGACTCCTATCGTAGTAGTTAATAAAGTAGATAAAGAAAACTGTCGCCCGGACGAAGTTCATGAGTCAGTATTTGAATTGATGTTCAATTTGGACGCTACCGAAGAGCAATTGGAGTTCCAGACGCTTTACGGTTCGGCTAAGCAAAACTGGATGGGTCCTGATTGGAAAAACCCTACCGATTCCATACTTCCTCTTTTGGATGCGATTGTAGAGCATATCCCTGCTCCAAAAATTGAAGAAGGCACGCTGCAGATGCAGATCACTTCATTGGATTACTCCAACTTTGTCGGTCGTATCGCCATCGGACGTGTAAAAAGAGGTACAATTAAAGAAAACCAGCAAATTGCCTTGATGAAAGCGGATGGCTCCATCAAGAAAATGAAGGTGAAAGAACTTCATACATTTGAAGGTTTGGGTAAAAATAAAGTTACTGAAGTCGTTGCAGGTGATATTTGCGCTGTGACCGGGATTGAGGATTTTGAAATTGGTGATACCATTGCTGATGCCGACAACCCAGAAGCGCTTCCTAGGATCTCTATTGACGAGCCGACGATGAACATGCTTTTCACGATTAACAACTCTCCGTTTTTCGGAAAAGAAGGCAAATTTGTTACCTCGCGTCATTTGAGAGATCGATTGATGAAAGAAACAGAGAAGAATCTTGCCCTTCGGGTAGAATCAACTGATTCAGAAGATAAATTTTTGGTGTACGGACGTGGAATTCTTCACTTGTCAGTTCTTATTGAGACCATGAGAAGAGAAGGTTACGAACTACAAGTAGGCCAGCCACAGGTAATTTTTAAAGACATCGATGGGGTGAAATGCGAGCCTATCGAAACATTGGTCGTAGATGTACCACAGGAAACTGCTGGTAAAGTAATTGAACTAGCTACGCAGCGTAAAGGTGAATTGCTTATCATGGAGCCTAAAGGTGATCTTCAGCATTTGGAATTTAAGATTCCTTCAAGAGGTTTGATCGGCTTGAGAAACAACATGCTTACTGCTACTCAAGGTGAGGCAATCATGAACCATAGATTTACAGCATATGAGCCATTTAAAGGCACTATGCCAGGCCGTACTAATGGATCATTGATCTCTATGGAAGGCGGACAGTGTACTGCATATGCGATTGATAAACTTCAGGACAGAGGAACTTTCTTTGTAGATCCAGGAGACGAGCTTTATACTGGTCAGGTAATCGGTGAAAATTCCCGAGACAACGATATCGTGGTGAACGTGCAGAAGGGCAAGAAATTGACCAACATGCGTGCATCAGGTTCGGATGACAACGTAAGAATCGTTCCTGCTAAGAAATTCTCCCTTGAAGAATCTATGGAATACATCCAGAAAGATGAATATTTGGAAATCACTCCAAAATCTATCCGAATGAGAAAAATCTATTTGGACGAAGGCGAAAGAAACAGAATGGCAAAGAAAGATGCTTAATTAGCGTATTAAGTATCAAGACTGTAACATCAAGCCTAAGAATTAAATTGGCTTGTATCGGAAATAAATGAAATCCCCCATATCATCAAAAGTTTGGGGGATTTTTTGTTCCCATACATTTTTTTAGCCATATAGGAGCACACCACTACTTGGCATCCATGGACTATGCCCACACAGGCCATTTGAAATCGAATCAACCTGCAGTCAGGAGACTGCATTTTTAAGCATCCAAGAACGAACTGTCCTGATAACATGAACCCCGTTCATACCAGAGGCAATGCTGCCACACTCACTTTGTAGTACTTAAAACAAAACAGTCGTGACCTCTGCGTCACACCCGTGGCCTCCGTGGTTAAAAAATCGCAAAGCTTACATTCATGCTACCACTTTTTATGTACTTCGTGGCGGATGTACTTATCATAAATAGTTTTGACAGACTCCATTTGATCTTTTGTCAATGGAGGTAATTGCCCCGCCTCCAAGTTGGATTGTACCTGGGCCAATGATGACGCTCCCGGAATGACTGTACTCACCTGTGGAAACATCAGGATCCAGCGTAAAGCAACAGATGCTAACGGGCCTTCATCCTTAAATACCACCTTCAATTCCTCCAATGCCTGAAAGGCTTTCTTCAAAGGAACACCTGCAAAAGTCTCCCCTTTATCAAATGCCTTTCCTTCCCTGTTAAAATGTCGATGATCATCTTTTGAAAAAGTTGTTTCGGGTGTGATTTTACCTGAAAGCAATCCACTCGCAAGGGGAACTCTAATAATTAATCCTACCTGCTTGGCAGCAGCATATTTAAGAAGATTCTCCGAAGGCTTCAGACGAAACATGTTAAATATCACCTGCACGCTGGACACTATCTCATAATCAATAGCCAATTTTGCCTCCTCGATTTTCTCCACACTCACACCCACCGCATCAATTTTTCCTTCTGCCTTGAGATCTTCAAACAGACCAAAAATCTCATCCCGTTGATATACGGGAGTGGGTGGACTATGCAATTGAATCAGATCCAATCTTTCCAATCCAGTATTTCGAAGACTATCCTCCACGTGTCTACGAAGCTTGTCCGTGGTGTATCCTTCATTGACATGAGGCTGAATTCTTCTCCCACATTTAGTAGCCACGTAGATTTTTTCTGATCTTGCTCTTACTGCGGCACCTACAGCGGATTCGCTCAAGCCACCATCATACACATCAGCAGTATCTACAAAATTCACCCCGCTGTCAAATGCCCCATGCAGAATTTCCTCGGCAATTTTTGGATCGAAAGGTTTGCCCCAGCCACCTCCAATCTGCCAAGTACCTAGTCCTACTTCTGATATTTTCCAACCTGTTTTTCCTAATGTTCTGTAGTTCATATGCTGGGTGTTGATGTAAAACCTGATATATGCATTAGCCTATTTATAACGTTCTGAAACACCTTAAAATCAGGCTCTTTGTTCTAGTTTTCGACGGCATCATAGCAGTGCTATGCTTCTGTCTCCAAACTAGGCCGATTTTCTTACATTTTCAGGCCTTCCCTAAACTCTGCAGCCTGTCCTCCCGAAATCCTTTAGGACTGGCTGAAGGATTTCGGGAAGACAGGCTACTATTATTCCTAATGCATAATCCGGGTCATAAAGAATAGAATCAATGTGTCAAAACCACTTTTTTGGTCAGTAACCGAATAGCAATTTAATTTTTTATCTTTAAAATTGCCGTAGAATGTAAATTTCCATGGCTCTTTTAACCAGTTGCGTACATTGGAGTATCTTTAGCCACACTAACAACTGATAATACTTTAATAACCAAATAGTATATCCGCAATTGTAGTAATAACCCTATACGTATGTTTATCTCTAAGTTGTTGCAGTCTTGGTTTTGAAGGCAGCCAAATAAAGGGCATTATCTGCTGGATGGTGAGCTAAAATAAACTACTTACAAAACGGATAATCAGAAAAACAACGATAGTTTCACTAAATTCAACCTCCTGCTCAAGCCTAAACTAATTATATGACAACGAGAAGAAAATTTATCACAACAATTGGCGTGGCAAGTGCCACTGCTGTCTTACCTATTAATGTAATCGCTAAAAAAATGGCAAAACAAAAAATGATTCACCAAGTTTATTTTTGGCTTCATGATGAAGCAAATACCGAAGAATTCCTTACTGAGGCTGTTCCAATGCTAGGAAGATGTAAAACTGTAGGGAAATTTATCGCTGGAAAGCCAGCTGCAACTGAAGCTCGGGATGTAGTCGATCACAGTTTCCAGGTAGCCTGCACAGCCTTCTTTGACAGTTTGGAAGATCAACTCATTTATCAAACCGACCCCACACATCTGGAATTTATCGAAAAATACTCACACATGTGGAAGAAAGTCCAAGTGTATGACATTGCGATTTAACTAAATCTAATAGCGCCTCTCTTTCATACATGACAGCAGCTAAGCCTAAAATTATGAAGAACTTATTTGGGTTTTTTGGTTTGATGATTTTGCTCTTCTGGTCATGTGAGCCTAAGGATGAACTGATTCCGGATCCGCAGTCAAACGAAGTGAGAAGCGCTATTTTTACAGCGATGGAGGAATGGTATTTTTGGAATGCAGAATTACCTGCCTCCATTAATCCAATGGAGTACTCTTCGAATGAAGATTTTTTGGAAGCCATTAAATATAAACCTCTTGACCGGTTTTCTTACCTGACCACAAAAGAGGATTTTAATAACTCTTTTGTTGGCAAAAATGCAGGTCATGGATTTGGTTTCGGTTTTGATCAAAACGAAAGGCTGTTCCTTACTTTTGTTTTCGCTGATTCTCCTGCTGGAAAAGATGGATGGCAAAGAGGTTGGGAGATTATCAGTATCAATGGAAAAACAATTCCAACATACAAGACCAGCTCGGGTAGTTACGACTTTCAACTTGGGGCAGCCGATATTGGCATCTCTAATTCTTTTACCTTTCGATTACCGGACGGGACCACCACCACCAGAGCAAGCACTAAAGCTGAATATCAGTCAAACTCAGTTTTACATCAGGATGTAATTTCCCTGAGCACTAAGAAGGTTGGGTATTGGGTGTACCAGAGCTTTAAAGCTACTTCTGGGCAGTCTCCAGCAAAGAGCGTGGAAGTGGATGAATCCATGAAGTTCTTCGATGAGGCGGGTATAGAAACCTTAATTATTGATCTTCGCTACAATGGCGGTGGCTCCGTGGCAGTTGCTGAGCAGATCAATAATTACCTGATACAAGCCTCAAACTCCGGCAAATTGATGTATACAAACAAATTGAATGCATTGAAAACTGGTCAGGAGAAAAGTGTGAAATTTAAGAAATCCGGAAATCTAAATCTTGGTCAAATCATCTTCATTACTTCCAGGGGAACTGCTTCAGCATCTGAATTGGTCATTAACTGTCTGGATCCTTATATGGATGTGATCCTTATTGGAGATAACACCTACGGAAAGCCTGTTGGAGCATTTCCTCTTTCGGGCTATAACAGAACACTAAAGGCAAGTACTATCGAGCTGGTCCCTATCACATTTGCAACCGCAAATGCGGAAGGGAAAGCGGAATATTTCGATGGATTTCCGGCTGATTATGCGATTGGAGATTCACCCCAATTCAACTGGGGAGATTCTGAAGATATCCGCCTAGCTGCTGCGCTAAAAATTGCAGAAAATGGCACCCTTAGTGGGAGATTATTAAATTCATATTATCGCCCAAGCTGGGAGATGATCGACCAGTTTAGAGGGTTGAAACAAGAGTTTCCTGCTTATTAACCCAAGTACAGCCCTTATTAATCCGGTTTAACGATCAGGATAGGAATCTTTCGCTCTGCAGTGATCAATCGGTCAGCAACGCTCCCGATCAGTAAATCATCTTCATCACCTATTCCCTTATTTCCTATGATGATCAAATTTGCCTGATGCTTCGCTGAATACTCATGCAGCATTCTGCTAATAGGTATTCCCTCATCTTCCACATAAATCAGATCTTCCGTTAATCCCGTTTTTTTCTGGATCTTTCTGAAATCACTTTCAGCTTTGGAACGCAAGGTTTTCTGGTATTTCTCTTGATTTGTAAAATACGGGATATATTGAAATCCTGATTTTAATACATGTATAGGGATTAATCGGGAGGATAGCTTCTTTGATAAGATCATTCCCCGACGAATGACTTTTTCTGAATAATCTGAGAAATCCAGAGCCAGCACAATGCTTTTAAAATCAGTTTTGGCATCTTCAGGTATAAACAAACAATCAGAATCAGTCAAGCGGATCACTTTGCTACTAAAGACCCCCGTTCCTAATTCCTGAGCTTTTTTTCCAAGTACGACCATATTGAACTGTTGGGCATCAACCCATTTTACCAGCTCATCAAGTTTTCCTCCCATAGCAATCTTTATATGAATGCTTGACTTCTTGGCCCCAAAGACCTTCTCCACTAACTCAAGGAGTTCATCTTCCAGCACTTCTTCCAGAGGCTTAGGGAGCTGCTGCGCTAAGCTCGCTATTTCTGCGGAGTCACTGTCCAGCGCTACAAAATGTACCAAAGTCAATGAATCGAAGTCGAAGACATCATCCAATCTTTTGAAGTATCTCAACAGAAACTCATCAGTCTCACTCAAATCCAAAAAAATTCCAATGTTTTTTAAAGGCTTCATGACTTTTTACTTTTATCAATTTGCTTCATGATTACTTTAGTAAGACGGTTTGCATAGGATTTTTGATCCACTTCATCAGTCAATTGCTTATCGCGGGCATACTCCTTCTTCACGCCTTTGAGAAGGGAATAGCACATAATCGTCAGGATGATCAGAAAAGGCAATCCTGTGGAAATTGTAGCTGTCTGCAAAGCCGTCAGACCTCCACCTATCAGTAGTACTGCTGCTACAGCCCCTTCTGTGGATGCCCAAAACACCCGCTGAAGAGTTGGGGTATTCAGTTTTCCTCCAGAAGTAATGCTATCAATCACCAATGAACCCGAATCAGCAGATGTCACGAAGAAGCTAGCTACCAACAATATGCCCAACACAGAACCAATCATTTTCAATGGAAATTTTTCCAGAAATACAAACAAAGCTGTCGTCTCGTCTGCTACAATTGCTTTTGCAAATTCATGATTTGATCCAATAAGTGCTTCCTGCATATCGATGAAAATCGCGGATCCACCCAACGTGGTCATCCAAAAAAATGTCAGGATGCTTGGCGCTAACAGTACACCGAAGACAAATTCTCTGATCGTTCTCCCTTTGGATATCCTGGCTATGAACATCCCCACAAATGGAGACCATGACACCCACCATGCCCAGTAAAAAACTGTCCAATCGCCCTGCCATCCTTTATTTACAAAAGCCTCTGTCCAAGTGGACACTTCTATCAGCTCATTCACATAAGTACCCATATTTTGGATAAATGATTTAAACACGAACAAAGTGGGACCAAATATCAACACAAAAACCAGGAGAAGACCCGCAATCCGAACATTCCACTCGCTCAGCACCCTTACTCCTTTGTCTACCCCAGACACTACCGAAATGGTAGCTATACCTGTAATGACAGCAATAAGTATAACCTGGAACAACACATCAT
>Ga0307414_10000574_pt1 | contig 19147 bp, 18 predicted proteins | sample DK1Ometagenome_FD_203804 | JGI IMG/M metagenome (GOLD analysis project Ga0307414, IMG submission 203804) | Maize rhizosphere microbial communities from greenhouse at UC Davis, California, United States - DK15-O-3 | ecosystem: Host-associated > Plants > Roots > Rhizosphere > Soil | place: USA... | reverse complement strand
TGGATTATCCCTTTTTAAAATCACCAGCGTTGATTCTTAGTCTATTGTCTATCGTACACAAGCTTCCTTACATCCTTGCCAGCGTTTACCTGGACGGACATAGACTTGCCGTCATTGATCAATTTCCAAATCTCTCTTACCTCAACATCTGGTTGCTTACCTTTGGTATGGAAGGATTTAAGCGAATTGACAATCATCGTTTGGCCATTATCTGACCGCCTTGCTGTAGACTCGTTTCTTGGGTGCCCGAAGACTGTAGCTTTCCTTTCTTTCCCGTCGAAAATCAGTTTCTCCTGCGTTTTAGCCGGCGGCCATTCAAGAGACGAACTGGTTACTTTTACAGTCAGAAAACCTTTATATCCGGTTATTTTCATTGTTTTAGAAAATACGCGGTCACCTTCCCCGAATATACACACAGGAAACTGCCCGGCAAGTTCACTTTTCGACTTGTTTAATTTCCATTCACCAGAAAAGGTAGCGCGATGAGCACCATTTTTTTGCTGAGCCTGTACGGGAAAACAGATTACTCCTGCCAGCATGATCATCAGGCTGGATAAAACGTTTCTTTTATTTTTCATATCCTATCAAAATTGATTCAGCGAATCTACTTTGATATCTTCCGGCGCGACGAATTTGGATTGTAAATAAAAATGTAAATTTTGTAAATAAAATCTTGACACTATGATGAATGGCCGAAATCCTGCTGCAAAAGCAATTGCCGATTGGATTGAGATTATTTTCACTTTAGTGGGGATTATTCACAAGACCTTTCAGGATCACGCGTCGAAAGCTGATGTTCTATTCACGGATTAAATCCAAAGCCACCTATCACAGGTGCCTCCGTGAACTGGTAGGTTATGGCTATGTTACTTATCAGCCTTCATTTGATCCGATCAAGGCGAGTACGATGACGATTATCCAGTAAGAGACACCCTTTATAGAAAAATGAGTTGTAAAATAATTCTAAACCTGATTTATACTTTCCATCCCTCAAATCCATTATTGGTCACATTCTTAAAAAGCGTAAATTTCAACCTTGTATCATTGTATAAAATAAACAGACAATGAAAATTGAAATAAGAAAGTATGAACAATTACTGATTGCCTTTTTTGGTTTGATGGCAATCCTAGGGTATATTTTACAGCGTTTAAATTTGTTCCCAGTTTATACTGCCGGTTTTGACCAGTATAATATTACCCATCCCAACCTTCAGTTTAATTATGCTACTAATCTTTTGTTGCCACGGGTGGGAGTAGTGGTTTTACTGTTGACCGTTTATTTCTGGATCAATTTGTTTACCATCCCACAAGTTCGGCGAGCAAATTACAGGTCGGTCTTTATTTATCCATGGGTTTTATTTCAATTACTCTTATTAAGCTTTCTTCTCGCCCTTGGGGTAAACGTTGCGACCTATTACGCACATCCAGCCTGGAACAATTATGGCGAATTTCGTTTGTTTGCTTTGTTTGGATATAATGAAACCCCTTTAACCAATTTATGGGCAGGGTTTGATAGGGCCTTGATTTTATTACTCGTTTATGGAATTTATGCTTGTATTCGCGAATTCATTGTATACCGCATCAAGAACTCCGGCCGAAAAAGTACTTACCGGATTTTGATTGCCAATCAACTGAGTGCTTCTTTATGTATCTTTTTACTGTTGCCTAACCTGGTATCAACCTTCCACATCATTAACGATGATGGTATATATCGTGCTTATTTTGTTTTTATACCGTCTGTTATATTTGTTTATTTCAGTAATACTTATTGGCTGTTCCCACGTTTTGCAAATACACCTGGCAATGCCTTTCAACTGATCTGGCGGCTTGCAATTTCTACCTTTTTCTATGCAATTCCTATTGTCCTGTTTCCAAACCGAGTAGGTGTAACGCCAGACATGCTGCTAGTTAACTGGCTAATTCAACTAGTTGTTGTTACACCAGTTACCTGGATGCTTTATCAGCAACGTAAGGATAAAATAAGAGAATTAAGGGGTGCGGAAATTGCGTTATCCAAATCGACTGCTGATTTACAGTTTTTACGTTCGCAGATCAATCCTCACTTTTTGTTTAATATTCTTAATACGATATACGCCATGGCCCTGGTAGACGGTTCCAAAAGAACAGCCAGCGCGGTGCAAAAGCTCGGCGATATGATGCGATTTATGCTGGATGATAACCATATGGATTTTATTCCTTTGAGCAACGAAATTAGCTATCTTCAAAATTATATAGCTCTGCAAAAATTGCGCATTCAGGATTCGGACGATATTGTGATTAGCGAAAAAATTACTGTTGACAATTGCACTCATGAAATCATTCCAATGTTATTGATACCTTTTGTGGAAAATGCTTTCAAGCATGGGATTGACATCAATCAGAAGTCATGGATAAGCATCGTATTGACATGCGATCAAAAAGGTATTTGGCTTAACGTTAGGAACAGTTTGCATAAAGTAGATGCAAATGATCCTGAGCGAAAACATTCTGGTATCGGCCTTCAAAACGTTAAAGAAAGGCTGACGATGTTTTACGAGGGTCGGAACCAGTTAACTTGTGAAACAACTGATAAAGAGTTTATTGTGGATTTGATTATTAAAACTGAAATCTCTAAGATATGAATATGCTGCGAGCCATAGCCATCGACGACGAACCTTTTGCACTGGAGGTTGTAAAAAGCTTACTTGAAGAAATCCCTTTTATAGAACTTGCGGCCTGTTTCACTAAAGCTGTTGAAGCCATTAGTTTCCTGCAGGAAAATGATATTCAACTGATTTTTTTAGACATCAAAATGCCTGGCTTATCGGGTATAGATTTTATCAGATCATTGCCAAAACCGCCGATGGTAATCTTTACAACTGCGTACAGTGAACATGCCGTTCAAAGTTTTGAGCTGGATGCTATTGATTACCTGTTAAAGCCATTTTCATTCTCGCGCCTGTTAAAAGCATGTAATAAGGCTTACGAGTTTCAACAAATGAAACACAATAATAAGAAGACAGCTTCGGAACCTTTACCTGTTATTTTTATAAAAAGCGGCTTCGAACAAATCAGAATAGATCTTGCCAATTTGCGATATGTAGAAAGCATTGGCAACTACATGAAGTTGCATTTACACGAGGAACCTCCTATAATGTCTCGCCTTACTACATCCGAGGCCGAGGCTTTGCTGCCGGTCAATGCCTTTCTCCGGGTGCACCGTTCGTTTATCGTAGCGAAAGACAAAATAACAAAGGTGGATAAAAGAAGTGTATGGCTGAATGAAACAGAGATTCCTATTGGTCCATCCTATATAACTGAAATTGAAGAACTGTTAAAATCAACATCTAAATAAAGGTATCGCAGTAACGTAAATCACTTATGAACTTTAAAAAATTAATGACAATAATATTGTCAATAGGATTCTCTTTGCCTGTTTTTTGCCAGCAAATAAATCCCCGGATACTGACTTACGATCATACTGTAAAAGGTGTGGTAATTGATACCAGCAATAATCTAAAGCTTAAGGACGCTTCGGTGGTCATCTTAAATAGTAAAGATTCTATTATAAGACAATTTACAAGAACTCAGCCGGACGGGAGTTTTTTGATGAATGGGATGCAAGGCGGTAATTATATACTTTATATCTCCTATCCTGGTTATGTGGACTACACAGAAAAGTTCGCGTTGGATTCAAATCGAAGTACCAGGGATTTTGGTAGGATCGGTTTGATGCTGAAAACCAATTTGTTAAAAGAGGTGATTATAAAGGGGACGGTATCGGCCATTCGAATAAAAGGTGATACCACTGAATATAATGCCAAAGCTTATGTATTAAGCCCTAATGCTAAAGTAGAGGACTTGTTAAAAAGGCTACCTGGAATTCAGATAGATAAGAATGGCAAGATTTCGGCTCAGGGTCAAACGATAAACAAGGTACTGGTTGATGGAGAAGAGTTTTTTGGGGATGATCCTACCTTAGTGACTAGAAACCTACGGGCGGATATGGTAGATAAGGTACAGCTTTTTGACAAGAAAAGTGATCAGGCGACATTAACTGGCATGAATGACGGCAAAACTGATAAGACATTGAACATTAAATTGAAGGAAGATAAAAAAAATGGCTATTTCGGGAAAGGTGATGTGGGAGTTGGAACCGATGGTTATTATAGCGCACAGCTGATGTTTAATTCCTTTAAGGCAAAGCAAAGATTTTCAGTGTATGGTATTGCGGGGAATAACGGAAAAACAAGCCTTGACTGGCAGGATAATGCTAAATATGCCACTTCAAATATTGATATTTCTTCGCCAGGAATGATGATTGACCTTGGCGGATATGATGAGCTGGAGTCTCACAGTGGCCGGTATGATGGCAAAGGTTTACCCGTAGCCCGTACTGGTGGAGTTCATTATGACAATAAATGGAAGGGCGATACGCTCAGCGTTAATGGCAACTATAAGATCGGCGCATTGACTGTGGACGGAACAAACAATATTCAAACTCAAAATAACATTCCAACAGGTCTGCTTAACAGTAACTCTGATCAAACTTTTCATAGTTATGTTTTTCGTCAAAAAATTGATGGAGTTTTCCAGATCAAACCTGACAGTACTTCCAGTCTCAAAGTTACCCTAAATGGCGGTATCAAAAATACGGAACAAATTAATCAGGCTTTTACCACCACTGAAAATGAAGCAGGCTCACTGTTGAACAATAATTTACTAAACAATTCTTCCAAAACGGATCAACATAACCTTTCGGCGGGAATGCTATTCACTAAAAAACTAAAGAAACCAGGCAGAACTTTTTCTTTGAATTTTATTGGGTCAATCAATAAAGTCAATGGCACCGGTTTACTAAACTCAAAAATCAACCTTTATTCAAACCATTTTCCAGATAGTACACAAACAGTTAACCAGTTTAAAGCAAGCGCCATCTCTAATAATGGAGTAAATGCCCTTCTGAATTACTCAGAACCCTTATCAAAAACAATCTTAATGATAGTAAGTTATGGTTTCGCTGCCGGCGCTGGAACGTCAAATCAAAGAGCATTCAATAGATCAGCAGATCGAGGCTATAGTTCCATTGACAGTCTATACAGCAATAATTTTGAAGTAAAGCAATTGTCGAATCAATTGGGGCTTAATTTCAACCTGGTTAAAAACAAAACTATGCTCGCTTTCGGGAGTAAGGTAAGTACCGTTGATTTCCGACAGTTGGATATTTACTCAAAAAGCAAGCTAAACCGAAATTTTATACTCTGGAATCCACAAGTCAATTTAGCTTATAGAATCTCTCAACAGTCTTCTGTCAGACTAAACTATGATGGCAATTCTGTAGAGCCGACAGTCGTACAGTTACAACCTGTTCTTGTCAATAATGATCCCTTAAATATCACTCAGGGCAATCCTGATTTGAAGCCGTCGTTTAGTCAGCGGATCTTTGTCGCCTATCAGACGTATAATCCGCTAAACGGTCAGCTGGTCGGAATATTTGCTGGTTACCAACTGACTGCGAATCCCGTGGTAAGTAGCCTGACGGCCGATTCCTCAGGCAGGACTGTCAACAAATATATTAATCTGGATGATCAAAACACTGCGAACTTTAACTTCTCCGCCTTTTTTGATCGCAAAATCAAACCACTGGATCTAAATGCCGGACTCAATTTAAATATTAATGGGAACACCTATTATAACCTATCCAATAAGGAACTGAACAGGACAAATTATACCGTCTATACCTTACAGGCAAGGTTTTCAAAAGCTAAAACGAACGTTTATGAATTTAATGCCAGTTTGGGGCCCACCTATACCATTAGCGGATCGTCCTTACAACAAAATATTAATAATAATGGGAGGGGGTTCAACAGCAGTGGAGATTTTACATTATACCTGCCTCGCAAATTTCAACTTTCCACCAATGCTAATTATCAACATAATAGTAAAACAGAAACTTTCGCCCAAAATTTTTCGAGAGTAATTATTAATGCCTCCTTAAGTAAGCTGCTCCTAAAGGAACAGACGCTAAAGCTTTCCTTTTCAGGCAACGATCTGCTGAACCAAAATACCGGTTTTAATCGGAGTATATCAGGCAACCTCATCAGCCAAAACAATTACACCACCATAAAAAGATATTTTATGATCTCGTTAGCTTATGATTTTAATAAGGTGGGGGCTAACAAAACACCAAATAAATAACACTATGAAAAAATTAATTCTAACCTTAAGCGTCCTGTCAATTCTAACTATTTCATCCTTTGCGCAAAACCTAAGATTTACCCGCTCAGGATTAATCGAATACCAAAAAAAAGTCAATATGTATGCAATTATACAGCGCAGTATTAACAAAGAAAATGAAGCCCTTTTAAAGCCGGCTTTTGAAACTTATAAGGAACAACATCCGCAGTTCAAGGAACTGAAAAGCACTTTGTTGTTTTCTGATAATAAAACATTATTCACACCTGTTGGCGTGAATACTTCAATTACAAGTTTTTTCAATGATCCGCAAATAGCGATGCAAAATAATATTGTTTATTCTGATTTGAATAGTAAACAGCTGATCAGCAAAAGAAAAGTATTTGAAGAGACTTATTTACTAAAAGACAGCGTAAAAAATATAAAATGGAAATTTACAGATGAGGTTCGAGATGTAGCGGGTTACCCTTGTCATCGGGCGAATGGTCTTACACTTGATTCTGTCTACGTGGTTGCGTTCTACACCGACAAAATTCCGATTTCCGGTGGACCCGAGTTATTTGGTGGCTTACCGGGAATGATCCTACAGGTTGTGTTACCTCATGAAAATGTAAGCTGGATTGCAACTAAGGTTGAGGAAGCGGAGGTTCCGATAAATTCGATTTTACCACCAACAGGCGGTTCAGTCGTTAGTTTAAATGAGCTGATCGATAAACTTAAAAGTGTTTATAAGGACAATACAAAAAATGCATTTGAATATTTAAAAGCTTTCTTATTATAGCATTAAATATTAGATCTTCCGTCGGCTCAACTACTGTCACATGTGGGAAATTCTGACAATTTAGATTTTCCGACATGTGAAGGGTAAATTTAAATCGTTTTTAGTATAGTCTTACAATTTTATTCTTTTTTCGTAGCACGTAATTAATAATATTCCCTTGTTACTTGATAATAAGGTAGGCTCAAAATGGTTGGATCTCTTTATTTAGACTTGTTAAAACATACTTTTTATGCCGGATTATCAGTAAGACTCATTCCATTGTTCAAATTAGAATTTTAGTTTTTGATGTAAGTTTAGATAAATAAGGATTACAATTAAACGAAGGTATTCACGTAATCAATCATCATTATTTCACCGTTAAATGATAATATAGAGGCTAGTAATTAAATTGAGTTTACATGGCAGACATACCTTTGTTTTTTACGACACTCCGAATGTGTGCCATTCATAATTCTCTAGCTTTAAATATATGTGGGAAGAACCCTTTTTCACTTGTAGAATCTCTTTTAATAAATATTATATAATATTGTTCGTACTGCAGTGGTTTTTTCAAACGGCCTTTAACTTTGCTTGCGACTTGCTCTTGGACTTTAATTAATGAATCTTTGCTAATATCAGTATTCTGCGCATTTATAAGTTGAATGGTTAAGCTTGTAATAACTTTATCGTCGATTGGTGTCTTATGCCCTTCGATGTAAATACCAGCCGTTTTTATAATTTTTTGTATATCAGAATTAACAGTGTCTATAGGAACTTTGAATAATGGTTCAAAAAATGGATTATTGCAAGAAGAAGTTGTAAAAGTCCAAAAAAAGATTAAAAATAGATTCAAGCGATAAATTGTCATATTCATATTTTTTCCAATATTAAGTATTTACATTTACGTAAAAGTGTTCATTTCCAAAACTTGTTTTAAACTCCCTTATTAAAGTTAAACCGTCGTTTAGTTAGTTGTTTTTTCTTTGGCTGTAATTGATGCTTTATACTTACATCTGAAAGAAAAATGCCAAGGGCGCATACCTTAGTTTTTAAACGATAAATCATGGTAGCGCCCATTCTTTGCATGTCGCTAACATGACCGTTTAATGATAATATAGAGTCAAATGATTAAAGTGAGCTACGGGTTAGACAACCTTCGTTATTTAAGACAAACGCCTCCTCAATCTGCCAATCCTATATTTTTTAAACCACAGTTTTTTAATTTATAACATTTTATATCACGTATTTAAAAATCAAGAGTTGTAAAAATTCTTTAACTAAATGCTTTAGCGTTAATTATTTAGCTGTATTAAAAATCATTTAAATATTTTCTCCAGCCATCATTTTTTTTATGTCTGATTCTGCAGATTCGTCAGATTGACCACCTAATTCAATTGCTTCTTTCATTTTAGCAATAGCTGCATCTTTCTTTCCAATTTTGTATAATAGTTTGCTTTGCATTTTTATGTACCATGTGTTGCTGTTTAGAACGTCCTTCGGTATCTTTTCTGTCCAATTTATCGCAGCCTCTATTATCGTAGGATCTTCAGCAAATAAAAAAATGGAGTTTTGCCAGTTGTAAATTTTATCAAAGTCTATCTTTTTGCTTTTTTCAAGATAATCGTTAGTCTTGATTACAAGATTATTCCAGTCCTTAGACCATTCGTAATAGGTGATAGGAGCAGTGAGGGAAAACTCTTCTGCATAATCTGGATACTTGTCTTTCAATACATGCTTTAGCTTCTCCCAATCCACATTTGTTGCCATATCACCAGAATACATCACCATGCCACCACCATAATCAGTCTTAACTCCATTTACTCTTATGGCTGGAAAGATCAATTCATCAAAAATGATTGTTTTGATAAGAGCGAAACGTATCTTTTGCCCTATTACCTTGTCAAATTCTTCAAAATTCTTTGTTAGTATTTGAAAACCAGGATCCTTACTTGTTTTTGTGCCTTTGGCAATTAACTGCAAGTTGCGTTCGGTATTTAAATTTTTTTGAGTAGCTAGATAGCTGTTAATGTATCCGGGCAATGCTTGTGCGTCCCGGGAGTAGTCTGCTGCTGTAATTAGATTGTATAGATAGTTTGTATCGGTCTGTTTGCTATCAAACTGAGCTTTTAACTGCAAATATTGAGTTTCAGGATTAAGTGCTTCTTCTGCCTTTTTTACAAATTCTGCACCTGTGGCAGTACCACCCTTTATGAAGTGAATTAAATTTCCCTCTGAGCTGAAAAATAAATAGGTCGGATACGAATCGACCTTATATTGACTATGAATTTCTTCAATGTCTTTGTACCAGCTCTTCGTATAAGCATCATCCTTATTAGTTTTATCAAACTGTGCCGCAACATTTATAAAGTTCTTATTGAAGAAATCGCCAACTTCTTTTAACGGAAAAATATTTTTAGTCATCACTTTGCATGGCACGCACCACGTTGTATATACATCTAAAAAGATATATTTATTTTCTTTTTTAGCCTTTTCTTTGATTTGCGACCAGGATAATTGATTATTAAACTCAATGCCTTCGGAAGATTGAGCATACACTGAAGCGGACATTAAAATTAACAACAAGAGCAGTTTTAGCGTTTTCATACTACATATTTGGTTAACATAAATATACGAAATGAATGTATGTGTTTTAAGGTCAAAATTAGAAGCAATATGCTATTGCTTTAATTTTATTACTCTGATTCTTAATTATCATTATTCCCTATCAAATGATTCAAGTTCTCGTCGTCCATATGTGAGCTAACTTATGCTAATGGGCAAAGTTCTTGGAAGTATATGCGCAGCATCCCAAGAGCGGTGCTTATTGGGAAGATTGCAAAAAATGAAAAATTGATCTAATCTTGTATTCCACTCAAGGGGTACTTCTTTCGTCACACGTATCGTTGAAAACAATAAGGAATTGAGCGATCTAACTACAGCCTTGTTTTATATTACACAATCTATGTACCTTGTTGGGAAATTTAATCCTGAAAATGATTAATGCCGAGTGACAGGCTTCTGTTCAATATTAAAGATCTACTACAGAAAATTGGGTCATCTTGGCTTCCATTTCCCTTTTTTATAGTACATATTACCAAATTTAGGAGAATGAAAGACAAGGTAAAAATTCCAACTATCCCTATAGATTGTTGGAATGCTGTCGATTAGATGGGATCTAGGTTGGCGTACATTTAAGATAAGTCTTTGAGATTCGTAAGGCTTGACTGTCTTTATAGTGCCGCTAATTGTATTTACAATTTTTCCGGCATCCATAATATAGAAATAGAGCGAATCATTTTCCTTGATTTCGAATTGGAAGCTATCGTATTGCCAGTCGGCATCTTTTCCAGGAAAAAAGTTTTTATTTATAATATAATGCCCATAAAAGTCATCTTTTTTGAGCAACTTTTTTTTTGTTAAAGTATGCATTACCAACGTAAGAATATATAGTCCAAAAATGGCTAACCAAATTAATCCGAGCGTTTTACCATAGATAACTTTTCTTGTTATCAACCATCCAATTAAGAGAATTATTGTAAGGGGAAGAAGAATTAAAAGGATTAATAGGTTAAAGCCAATTCCCATTATTAGTATTCTAGCGTTTTTTTGTAGATCGTTAATTATCGCGTACAAGATATTGATTATAATTAACTTAATAAGATCAACCATTCGTTGCTCGATAATCTTCGTATCTTCCTCCTTTGTTCATCTGTATAAATCTACATTAAAAACGACCGCTTATTAATAATAAAGGCAGTTTGTATTAACTTAGATCTAGGTGCCAAATTAATAATAGGTCTATGAAGCCAAATGAGAGGAAAAATAAAATATGATCAAAATTACAGATCAAGAAATTGAGGCCGTATCAGCTTTGGAGCCTTTAAATCGCTACCAATATGTAATAAAAAGGATAGCTGATAACGAAGTGCTTTATTCATTAATAAACCAAAAAGGAAGTTGGGCAATATCGGAGCTGGAGGATAACAAACTATTTCCTATCTGGTCTGCAAATGTATTTGCAAATCTCTGTGTCTTGGATGCTTGGGCCGGGTTTGAGTATAAAGAAATTACTTTAGAAACCTTTCAAGAAGTATTAATAGACTTTATTGAGAAGGAAAACCTACTACTAAATGTTTTCCCCGTAGGCATTAAAACAGGCTTCGTAGTTGACGTAAATGAATTTACTAGGGACCTAGCCGATGAATTAAACAGATATCACTAATTATTTTAGTGGTTCTGATACTCTTTTTAATAATGCATTCTATAGGTAAATTAAAGAAATCTCCGAAGCGCCAGCTTACAAATTATTATTCCCTCAATGTTTGATAAATAAGTTGGCTCGCAAATATTTGAGTTGTATATTCTTTAACACTTCCAAATCCTGATGCCTTAATATCATAAACTCATTTCACTAATCAAATAAATTTTCCGGGTTTTGATGATGAGTTTTTGATAATTTGCATTACAGAAAAACGAAGGTTTAAATGTAATGTCTGAATTTTTAACTGCATGAGATCTAAATCTTAAGATGCTATTACAATTAACTATTACACATTTTTAATTACACTAAACACCTTCCTAGGTATGGTTTTTATGTAATGTCACGGTGAGTATTTCACTTAAAATAGTCGACTTCTTAAGAGGGTGAGCTTAAAATATTTTAGGCTTTATAAATTTCCCAAGTTTAACCCAGTATGGGAAGCCTAGAAGAAATCAACTTCAATCTTTGGCAAAACAAATCATGCCATGAAAACAGCATTGAAACTTAAAACAGAAATCGCTGTACCTAAGCCAGCTTATACCGATCAGTTGCCGAAAAGGAAAGTTATCCAGGAACGCAAAAGAGTCCGTCAACTTTTACGATCAATGCTCCCGATGGAAGAGGAGCAACGTCAATACCAGGATGAACAAAACTTTTATCACAAAGGAATAGGGGCACATTGAAACAAATCAAGACGATGATGACTACAAACGGGATTTCCAGAATGAAGACTAAGGTTGTTTCGGTCTCGCCTGAGCCCAGCAAAGATGTATTTCCGTCTACGGAAACCACTTTGCCTGTTGCCACAGGAAGAAGGGGCTGCGGAACTTGCCCCTTCAGGAAAACACATAAAGACGACAAAGATGCCGAGGAAAAAATCAGCCCATCCGGAAAAAGTACTGACCCATGTGTTACGCATCCGGGTGACAGCAGCTGTCTTTAAAAGGCTGGAAAAAATCAGTAAAAGCAGCGACACCCACAGTGTAGGGGAAGCAGCCCGAAAGATCCTGAGCAAAGAAAAGATCACTGTGTTTTACAAAGACACCACCCTGAACGCCACGATGGAAGAACTGGCATTGATCCGTAAAGAACTTCGGGCAATCGGTATTAATATCAACCAGGTCACCAAAGCATTTCACAGTGACAAAAGGGAAAATTCACAACTCTTCCAGGTCCGCAGGATCGCGGAGCTCTACCAGAAAGTAGCTGCCAAAACCGATATCCTCCTGATCCTGATTAACCGCCTTGCAGAAAAATGGTTGCCAAGATAGTCACCGGCCAAAAACTCAGGGGGGCCCTGCAATACAACGAAAACAAGGTGGCAGAAGGAGTAGCGGAACTGATCCTGGCCAGTGGTTTTGCCGGGGACATCGAGCAGCTGAATTTCAATCAGAAATTACAGCGATTTGAAAACCTGCTGATGTTAAAACCCAGTGTCAAAACCAATACCCTGCACATTTCACTAAACTTTGATGCGGCTGAAAAACTGAGTGATGAAATCCTGCAACAAATTGCCATCGCCTATATGGATAAAATAGGTTTTGGGGATCAGCCTTTTATTGCTTACCGCCACCATGATGCTGCCCACGACCATCTCCATTTGGTCACGACCAATATGCAAAGGGATGGCAAGCCGATTGATCTGCATAATATAGGCTGCATCAGGTCGGAAAACGCACGAAAAGAAATAGAATCAGAATTTAAACTGGTTAAGGCACAAAGCAAGCAGTACAAACCCGAACCTGCCATTAAACCGGTTGACTTGTCAAAAGTATTGTATGGGCGTTTGCCTACAAAGAGAGCAATCAGCAATACGGTTAATGCCGTAATTAATGCTTATCAGTTTGGCTCCTTGCCGGAATTAAACGCCATTTTAAAACAGTTTAATGTGATTGCGGACAGGGGGCCGGAGGATGCTCAAATGTTCCGGAAAAGGGGATTGGTTTATTGTTTGTTAGACGAAAAGGGGAATAAAGTTGGCGTACCTATTAAATCCAGCTCTTTATATACGAAGCCAACGTTGCAATGGCTGGAGGAACAGTTCCCGAAACATCAGGTAAACAAGATGCTGCACAAATCCGCGCTGAAAGCGACGATTGACAAGGTCATAGCAGCGAATCCTAGTGATAAATCTGAATTTGTAAATGCCTTAAAAGGGCAAGGTGTGGCGGTTGTTTTCAGGGACAATGAACAGGGGCAAACCTATGGAATCACCTTCATCGACCATATTCATAAAACAGTATTTAATGGGAGCAGCCTTGGGAAAGCCTATACGGCCAAAGCAGTCCTTAGTCAATTAGGTAAACAGGAATCTTTACAAAAAAGGATATATCCTTTACAAAAGCCCATTCAAAACAAACAAATGGCCGCAGAAATAAGGGAAAGAACGTCAAAGCAACAGGATGATTTGCTTTCCGAAACGCATCCAAAAGTACTTGAAACCTTGCTGAAAGGTACACAGGAATATGCTGGTTGGATGCCAAAGAAGAAAAGAAAGAGAAAAAGAACCCTAAAGATTTAACACATGCAAACAGGAGAAAATATACAAGCCCTACGCAAGATCATGGACTTTACCAGACTATTAAGCCTTGCCATACTTGCGATACACTTTTACATCATCTGTTATCCCGCTTTCCGGTATTGGCAATTGAGCTCTGAAATTACAGACAGATTACTTGGGACTTTTAGCGGTCATCTGGTTTTTCAGACTGAATTAGCGGCGAAAGGATCTGCATTGTTGTTGCTGGTACTGTCTTTAATCGGAGCTAAAGGAAAAAAGGACGAAAAGATCAGAAAGCAAACGATCACTACCTATCTGATGACCGGCCTGATCCTGTATACCATAAGTCATTTCTTTTTAATGCTCCAGGCAGACATCCAAACCAGTTCTTTGCTTTATATGAGCAGTACTGGTTTGGGTTTTCTGTTAATGCTTGCGGGAGGGAACCTGTTGTCCAGATTGCTGCAGATTAAGATGATCAAGGACGTATTCAATAAGGATAATGAAACCTTTCCCCAGGAAGAAAGGCTGCTGGAGAATCAGTACAGCATTAACCTGCCAACCAGGTATATTTTGAATGGAAAGACCAGAAACGGCTGGTTGAACATTATCAATCCGTTCAGAAGTACCCTGCTTTCGGGTAGCGCCGGCGCGGGCAAGACTTATTTTTTCATTCGCCACGTGATCGATCAGCACCTGAAGAAAGGTTTTTCGATGCTGGTCTATGATTTTAAATACAGCGATTTGAGTACCATGGCTTATAATAAGTTGCTGAAATATGCGAAAAACTATAAAGTTAAACCATGCCTGTATGTGATCAGCTTTGATGAGATCATGCACCGCTGTAACCCCCTGGAGCCGCAAGGGATGACCGATATTACCGATGCGACAGAAGCCTCACGAACAATTATGTTAGGGTTAAACCGGGAGTGGATCAAAAAGCAGGGCGATTTTTTCGTGGAATCGGCCATTAGTTTTGTCACTGCACTGATCTGGTATTTGCGGAGATACGAAAACGGTAAATATTGTACACTGCCCCATACGATTGAGCTGATGATGATTGATTACAGACGTTTGTTTGCCGTCCTTTCACAGCAGGGGGAAATTGAGGCGCTGATCAATCCCTTTGTTTCGGCCTGGGAAAAAGAAGAATGGGGGCAGTTGGAAGGCCAGATCGGAAGTGCCAAGATCAGTATGGCTAGGCTGGTTTCTCCCAAGCTTTATTATGTGCTGAGCGGGAATGATTTTACGCTGGACATTAATAACCCCCAGGCCCCTAAGATTGTGTGCCTGGGGAATAATCCGCAAAAACTACAGACTTATGGAGCGGTATTGTCACTTTATGTCAACCGGATTTTAAAGCTGGTGAATCAAAAGGACAAGCTGAAATGCAGTCTTATTTTTGATGAATACCCCACTTTAGTAGCAGATTTGGTGCCCACGATTACCACAGCAAGAAGCAATCTGGTGAGCTGTACGATTGGGATACAGTCGATAGAGCAGGTTAAAAAGGAATATGGTTCAGAGCAGGCCAATATTATTGCCGGGATCTCGGGCAATATCATTAGTGGTCAGGTGACGGGGGACAGCGCCAAAAAGCTGTCTGAAACTTTTGGAAAGATCATGCAGGAAAGGGAAAGTGTAAGTATTAACAGTTCCGATACTTCGATCAGCCGGTCTGTGCAGCTGGATGCTGCCATTCCGGCCAGTAAAATTGCTTCGCTTTCCTCCGGTGAATTTGTGGGGATGGTGGCAGATAACCCTGATCAGAAGATTGAACTGAAGATGTTTCATGCGGAGATTGTAAACGATCATGAGGCGATTAGATTGGAAGAACAAGGGTATAAGCCTTTACCTCAGATCAGGAGGGTAAGCGATGAGGAGATCCGGGAAAATTATAAACAGATCAGGGCGGATATACAGGAGCTGATCAGTACCGAAATGGCAAAGCTAATGCCAACGGAGGAGGATAATGTAGAAAAGCTAGCTGTAGGAAACCGGTCTCAGGGAAAAAGACTGAAGGCAAAATCTAACCGGAGAAAGAAAGTTAATGGAGAAAAAAAGAGCCTGTCTTTGTAGCAGATTCAAAAACATAGGATAGGTTTTATAGTTTTATAGCTTTAAAGATGCCAATACATCATCCAGGCCCTTTTCATCAATCCCATCGTTTCTATATAAAATTATGCCCTTCTTATCAATTAGAATTATTGTTGGATAGGTCTGTATATTGAATCGGGTTGGAACACTTGCTTCACCGTTGCTAACCTCGGCGTCCTTCATCATCATGTTGTACCAGGCGCCAATTCCATCTTCTTTTACGGCTTTCTTCCAAATCGTCTCATTGTTATCTCAGGAAACACTAATCATCTCCAGGCCTTTGGTGTGATATAACCCGTAAAGTTTTTTCAACTGTTTTGACTGCATCCGGCAAGGAGCATAGGCCTCATGCCAAAAATCCAGCAGGACGTAATTTTTATCTTGAAATTGTTCCAGACTAAAAACTTTCCCATTCATGTCTTTAGCCATCAGGCCTGGCAAGGCGTTCCCGACGACAACTCATTCTTTTGCTTTAATCTTCTTATCAATTAATTTATCGTATAGGCTGTTCTTTGGACCATAAGACAGCTTGTGGTAGGATGATTTTATGAACACTTAATTCATTGATTTTACATTACCCGCCTCATTTTAAAACCACCAAAATTGGGGAAGAACCTGAAAGTGGCCGCTCGTTCCGCAAACAAAGACAAGAGTCTAACCTCTATTCATATGTCTTTTTGAAAGAGAATTTCCAGTTCAAAAACTTTACAAGCCAAGTGGGGGAAGAACAAGTTTTAGTGAAATACCCAAGATATTCTAACTCAAAAATTTGCCATTTGTATCTTTCGGTAAAATTAGGGAAGAACCACTTTTGCCGAAATGTACGCTTAGTGGTTTGAACTATCACAGATTTACTTTGAGAATGGCAATGTCAGCTTAAACTTTTAGAAACTGCCTAAGGTAACATTTTTGGACAGTCAGAAAATTTTGTAAGTTGCACAAGGTATTTTAATTACATTTATTAATGCGCTTATCATGACTGAAGAAAATGACGAAGAAAGACCAAAACTTTATAACAAGGCGACTATTGTAATTTTTTCCATTTTACTGTCAACTTTTTTTGGTGGCATTATTTATTCCCAAAACCTTTCGGAAATAGATAATCGAAAACAAATAACCCCTGTATTAGTCTTCTGTATAATCTGGAATATAATACTTTTCAAATTAGCTCATAGGTTTACTGACAATTTCGTTCTCACATTTATTGTTCCAAACATATTAGGTGGCCTGGTACTCTCCAGTCTTTTCTGGAAACATCATTTTGGAGATTTGGACTTTAAGGTTAGAAATGTATGGCTTCCATTGGCAATTGTGTTGCTCATATATGGGCTTTTCGCAGGCTTTCGCTTTCTTGGGAATTGAAATTTTTGACTATGAAATATTACCAATGCTTACTGATTTCGTCACTTTTTTTTGTTACCAAAGTTGCTCTGAAAAAGAAAATGTCTTGAAGTACGATTTGAGGAATCATAAGTTAATTATCAGATTATCAGTTGCATATAGGCTGGTTAGTAAAGAAAGACTGGAGAGGATACTGAACAAGAAAGAAGATGAAGGGTTTAAACATGAACTTTTAGATGTAATTCGATAATTATGAAATTATTGGAACTTCTAAAAATCCCAGGGGAATTAGAACTCGGATTGACTTCTCAACTTTAAGTGATATTGAAACCCTAGATTTTGTGGCAAGTATTTTTATAAATAAAATTGCTGGTGCCAGAAAAAGAAAAAAAAGAACTGGCTTTCTATTGTGTAAAGATGACCATTGTCATTGAAATTGAAGGTTTCGAAGATGGTCTTCAATAAATTGAAGATCGATTTGTCGTTATTATCTCAGGAAGATGCATATCTCAAATTAGAAAAGAAAAAAGATGACTATATACAACCTTATTTAAATTCTGATGGAAGATTTGTAAGGTGGAGAATAGAAAGTTTTGACGACAGCTATGAAACAGAAATAAAAACGTGAACGACCTTAATACTCCAGATGGAGTAGAAGTATATTCTAAACTTAGATCGAGCCGTTTGACAAAAGAAAAAGCTTGGGATGGAAAAGTAATGATTGCTGCAAGGCCAATCGGAGATTTAATTACTGGCTGAATACCCTGCCGAAGTCCTTCAGTGAAGTGAGGACATAATCGGGGTTCAGCATTTTTCAGGCCTCCGGGGCACCCTAGCAACGGGAAGCCCGGCAGGATTTTATGCCGCAATTTTTTTACAAACAACAGTTCAAAGCAGATGTCTCCGGTCATCTGCACTTCACTGTCAGTTGGAATCCGGAAATGTTTTTTAATGCCGGAAACATAGCTCGCCGGGTCCGGTTTATGCCTTGTTAACACAATCACAGATAACCGGACGATACAACCGGCAGTAAATAGACGGATATTTAGATAACACGAAATAAGTATTCTAACTTTAGCATAAATAACGTTATCTACTTAAAGTGAGAAAAATTCCAGTCAGGCAAATTCAGGAACCCAGTTTAGCTGATCATTTTAACATCAAAGCCATTGAAGCCTTGCTAAATGGAGGGGAAATGGTACAGGAACTACATGGGCATGATTTCTTTTATCTATTGGTTTTAAAAAAGGGTATAGGGAAGCACGAAATAGATTTTACCAGGTATGAAGTGGAAGATAGCATGTTGTTCTTTATGCGCCCCGGACAGGTACACCAGCTAAACTTAAAGCCAGGGAGTACAGGCTATCTGCTTCAGTTTAAACCGGATCTTTTTGATGCGCAAGACCATTCGGCAGTACAACTTTTACGTCAGGCGAGCCGTCAGAATTTTTGTAAGACCGACGCCAATCAATTTGATAAGCTTGACAAGATTCTGACCTATATCTTTAAGGAGTTCACTGACCGGCAAGAAGGTTACCAGGAGGTGATCAAAGCAGGTATACATGTTTTCTTTATTGAACTGCTAAGGCACCGTCAGAATAAACAAAGGCCTATCAAGGGGGCTACCCCATATACACAAGAAAAACTTGAACAATTTGTGGAACTTTTAGAGCGCAAATTTACTACTGATAAACGGGTTGACCAATATGCAGGGTTAATGAATCTTTCTACTTATCAATTGGCGGCCATCACTAAGAATCTGCTGAATAAAACGCCTTCTGAGCTCATTAATGAATACATTATCCTGGAAGCTAAAAGACAGTTGCTTGCCACATCGAATCAGGTTAGCCAGATAGCCTATTACCTGGGTTATGAAGATATTTCCTATTTTATCAGATTTTTCAAAAAGCATACCGGCGCTTCGCCCGAGTCATTCAGAAAAAATTTCAAATAAGTCCTGTTCAACTTCATTTTTGTCCTATCCCGCAGGCTACAATCGAAATTACCTTTGATA
>Ga0307414_10000573_pt1 | contig 19148 bp, 18 predicted proteins | sample DK1Ometagenome_FD_203804 | JGI IMG/M metagenome (GOLD analysis project Ga0307414, IMG submission 203804) | Maize rhizosphere microbial communities from greenhouse at UC Davis, California, United States - DK15-O-3 | ecosystem: Host-associated > Plants > Roots > Rhizosphere > Soil | place: USA... | reverse complement strand
AGATCTTGAAGCTCTTCGACAATGTGATCGGCGCTGGCGCGGTTCGCTGGGAACAAGAGCTTGTCGACCCAACGAGCGGTGTACCAGCCACCGCGGTGCCAGCCCATCTGGACCAGCCAAGGCCAGACTCTCTCTGGTGCAGCATCGATGGTGATGCCGTGAGTGGCCACGAATTGCGGCTTAAAGACGATGTCATCACCTGGCATGCGTGCTTGCCGCTCGCGGGCGGTCGAGCCGTATGTCCGCCCGAGCCGATGGACGGTCGCGTACGCCATAAGTAGCGCGGGCAGCGCCCAACGCATGACCCTCCTACCGTTGGACCTCGACTTCATCGTGACCCTGCGAGGAGCTAGGCCCGCAGTGGGGACCCCGCAAGCCCGCGACGGTCAAGCTGCCGATCCAGAGTCAACGCGGCATCGATCAAAGCCAGGTGCGTGAAGGCCTGTGGGAAGTTGCCGATCTGTTCGCCGGTGAGCGCAATTTCCTCTGAATAGAGGCCGAGATGATTGGCGTAGGTCAGCATCTTCTCGAACGTGTTGCGCGCCTTTTCGAGCTGACCGGCCCGCGCGAGCGAGTCGACATAGGCGAACGTACAGAGCGAGAACGTGCCCTCCGAGCCGCGCAGTCCATCAGGTGAGGCCTCGGGATCGTAGCGGTACACCAAACTGTCGGTGACAAGCTCGTGCTCCATCGCATCGAGAGTGGAGGCCCACATCGGATCTTTCGGCGAGATAAAGCCCACCGATGTCATACGCAGCAGCGATGAGTCGAGCACGTTCGTCTTCGGGTGCTGGACGAACGCCTGGCGGTCCTCGTTCCAGCCGGCTGCCATGATCTGGTCATAGACGGCATTGCGCTCAGCGCGCCAGCGGTCCACCGGAGCTGGACGCCCGTGACGATCCGACAAGCGAATTCCCCGATCGAAAGCGACCCAACTCATCAGCCTGCCGTACGTGAAATCCTGCCGGCCCCCTCGGGTCTCCCAAATGCCCTCCTCCGGCTGGTTCCAGTTGTCGGCGAGCCAGCCAATGATGTCGCTGATGCGCCGCCAGCCTTGGTATCCCGCCTCAAGTCCATGCTGGTCAGCGAAGTAGAGACTGTCGACCGCCTCGCCGTAGATGTCGAGCTGCAGTTGATCGGCGGCACCATTCCCGATCCGCACCGGGCTTGATCCTCGATAGCCCTCCCAATGCGGAAGCGTCTCTTCGATCAGATCGCTAGAACCATCAACCCGATACATGATGTTCAGCGGCCCACCTTCGCCGCCGACCTGGTCATGAATGCGATCGCCCATCCACCGCCCTAGCGCCGCCGCCTCCTCGGTGAACCCAAGACCCAGCAACGCATACACCGAGAACGACGCATCACGAATCCAGGTGTACCGGTAGTCCCAGTTACGCTCGCCTCCGATTTGCTCCGGCAAAGCCGCAGTAGGTGCTGCGACGATGCCGCCGCTCGGCGCGTACGTCATGAGCTTCAGCGTGATCGCTGAGCGTTGCAGTGTCTCCCGCCACCGGCCGGTATAGCTGGACTGCGCGAGCCAGGATCTCCAGAAGCGGACTGTCTCGTCGAAGAGCCGCCAGACCTCGGCGACACGTACCTGTCGCGGACGTCGCGCCTCACCCGTTTCGAGAACGAGCCCGCGCATCTGGCCGGCCGACAGCGTCAGCTCCACCTGGAGCGCCTCCTCGGAGGCAAGCTTGATGCGTCCCAGTCGGGCATCGTCAGGCTCGCGAACGATGCTCAGCGACAAGGCGTTGTGAGCACCTTGAAAGACAACCCCATCCTCGCTGACATGGGTCTCGTGTGACTCTCGGCCGTAGTCGAACCTCGGCGCGAGCTCCACAGCGAAGGTCATCTCACCACGAACACACCGGATCATCCGTACAAGCTGCTGGCGATCCGAAGCGACCGTGCTATTGGCTATTGGCATGAAATCGATGACTTCGCCTACGCCTGCCTCGGTGAGGAAGCGGGTGACCAGGATGGCGGTGTCCGGATAGTAGAGCTGCTGCTGCGTGAACACGTCGACCGTCGGCCGCGTTCGCAGGTGCCCACCCTGATCATGGTCCAGCAGGCAGCCGAAGATGCTCGGCGAGTCGAAACGCGGCGCACAGAACCAGTCGATGGTGCCGTCGGTCGTGACCAGCGCCGCCGTCTGCATGTTCCCGATCAGGCCGTGGTCGGCGATTAGTGGGTAGTTCGACATCGGTCCTCAGTCCTCTAGGTCGGATGTGATCATGCTCAGCCACGATGTCGTCTCAAGCCTCACCCGTACGGGGTGATTGGCAGCGCGGCAGAACTCCCAGAATGGTGTCGTGCTCGATGTCGCGTTGCCTGATGACCCCGACCTGCCCCTGCTGACGCGGTCGTTCGCGGCATGCTTGGCGTCGGCGATCGAGATTCCTGTTGCTCAGCTCCCGTTGCCCCGACTGGAACTGTCAGGCGCGGTCGCCCGCTGGCGGAGCTGGCTGGCCGGGAACGGACTCGGCTTAGTGCCCATTGCAGATGCCGCCAAGTTCAATTGGCCCGGGTACTGGATAGCCCTCCTCGCCACACAGCTACCGCAATACGGTGGTGACCACGACCAAATGGCGGTACTGATGTTCGGTACGCCGTCCGGGGTGGTGCTCAGCCCTCAAGACCCGAGTCTCCTGGGACGTGCCTCGCTCGAGCTGCCGCTACAGCGGGGCTACGTCATCGCAAACTTCGACCCCGCGCTTCCCACACCCGTGGAGCTTCCACCGCTCCATGGAATCGTCGAGGCGCTCGCCATCGCCGCGACGGCCACCGCGCCGATGCGGCTAGTGGAGGAGGCCCAGGCGTTGGCCAGCCGGGGTTTGGCCGGCGATCGGTACGCAGCCAAGGTGGGTACGTTCACACCGACCGGTGGCGGCGGACATGGTTACGATCTGACCCTCATCCAGGCCGAAGTCCTCGACGAGCTGGTGCTGGCCGAGGATCGCCGGCTCGGCTATGCAGAGGCGCGACGCAATGTGGTCACTCGCGGTATCGACCTGAACGCGCTCGTCGGGCGGCGCTTCCGGGTAGGTGAGGCCGAGTGCTTCGGTCAGCGGTTATGCGAGCCTTGCTCACACCTCGAGCGGCTCACGACTAAGGGCGTGCTGCGGGGCCTGATCCACCGCGGTGGCCTGCGCGCCGATATCCTGACCGACGGCCGCATCGGCGTCGGAGCGGCCATCGAATCCCTTGAATGAACTGTCGGCGTTTGGCGAATAGTCCGAAGGACTCACCCGTACGGGGTGATTGGTGGCAGTCTGCTGGGTGGGACGATCCCTCAGAGAGCCGTCAGCCCAGCGCGGCGCTCGGAAGCGGGTGGAAATAGTGACTGAAAGCGCGTCGACTGGACGACCATCCAGCGCCTTGCGAGCGATACTCGCTCCCCTCGCCCTAGCCCAGTTCATCTGTAGCTTCGCCGGCTCGAACATGAACGTGATGATCACCGACATGAGCGAGGACTTGAACACCAGCGTGCAGGGCATTCAGATCGCCATCACGATCTTTCTGTTGGTCATGGCAGCGCTCATGATCCCCGGCGGCAAGCTGACCGATAAGTACGGTCGCAAACGGCTCTTCATGCTCGGGCTCATCGTCTACGCCACCGGTGCTGTGCTGAGCGCTATCTCTCCCGGCTTGGGCTTGTTGATACTCGGCAACTCCATCCTGGAAGGCATCGGCACAGCGATGCTGATCCCACCTGTCTACATCCTCACCACGCTGCTGTTCACTGAGTTCACGTCCCGCGCCCGTGCCTTCGGAGTCATCAGCGCCCTGGGCGGCATCGGCGCCGCGGCTGGTCCACTGATCGGTGGCCTGATCACCTCGGCGATCAGTTGGCGGGCAGCCTTCATCTTCCAAGCCCTGGTCATTGCTGTGATCGTCTTTTTGAGTCGAAAGATCATCGATCCGCTGCCACCAGATCCAACCCGACCGTTCGACATCGGCGGCGCTGTCCTCTCGTCCGTCGGCCTCGTGCTTGTGGTGATGGGCATCTTGGCAGCCGACAACAACCTCTGGCTCATGATCATCTTGATTGTGGCCGGAGCTATCGTGCTCGCGTTGTTCTTCCGCTCGATACGCGCGAAAGAGAAGGCCGGCAAGGAACCATTGTTGTCCACCAGCTTGTTCCGCAATCGCACCTCAAATCTCGGCTTGGTGACCCAGAACACCCAGTGGGTGATGCTCTTGGGAACCTCCTTCGTAGTCTCGGCTTTTCTCCAGGTGGTTCGGGGTTACAACGCCATCCAGACCGGCATCATCTTCACCGCCGCAACGCTGGGCCTGTTGGTGTCCTCACTCGCCGCCGAGCGCCTCGCCAAGCGACGCTCACAGCGCACACTCATCGTTGCTGGATTCATTCTGACGATTGCTGGCATTGCGGTCTTGCTGTTGATCGTGAGCGGTACGCCGACAGCCTGGGCATTCGCGCCAGGGCTGCTGCTCATTGGTCTAGGCCTTGGCGTGATGCTTACGCCGTCGGTCAACGTCGTGCAGTCCAGCTTCCCCGAGAGTGAGCAAGGCGAGATTTCTGGGCTGTCCCGGAGTGTGTCGAACCTGGGCTCCAGCTTGGGCACGGCGATTGCGGGCACGATCCTGGTAGCTGGCATCACCGCAACACCGGAGCGCTCGTACGCGCTGGCGATGGCCACTTTGGCAGTGGTGGGGGTAATTGGACTGGTAGCCGCAGTGATGCTGCCGGCCGAGATTCGTACGCCGGCTGCTCAAGAGGTGCCACAGCCAGAATCGTGATTCCGGACTCACCCGGAACGGGTGAAGTGTGCCGCGTCCGACGCCGGGCATCGTTGGACCATTCAGCGACGCACGGACCGAGGCGCAGATGGCAAAGTCGACATACGAGATCCGGGTCGCAGGCACGGTGCCGCTCGATCTACTTGAGAACTTCCGTCAGATCGAAACCGTAGAACCGGCTGGCACCATCTTGCATGCAGTGCAACTGGACGATGCGGCGCTCTGGGGACTCATTGACGCCCTGCGGGGCGCCGGCATTGATCTGATCGAGATCCGGCGCGAGATCAATCCATCGGAGTACTAGATCCATCGGAGTACTAGTCCTGGGTTTGAAGGCGGTTTCCGGCCAGTGCCACAGGGCCAGCAATGCCAAGCAGGCCACCAGACTGACGTACAAGCCTCGCGCGATTGCGTAGTCACACCGCGCGCTCAGTGGAGTTTACGCGGCGGAGCGGCGTATGCAGTGGTCGATCTGAATACCGGACTCGGCCAGTTGCTCCAAGATCATCCGCAGCTCCCGCTGCGTTGCCACGCGTACCACGGTTCGTTCCTTCTCAAGCCGAAAGGCCCACCGCAGGTATCGCAAGATCGAACGGCCCAACCGCCCCTCGATCCGAAACTCGTAGTGTCGTGGCGATGCCCGCACCTCCACGGGCGCAATCCCGAGTGAGCGTAACCGCTCGGTGAGTTGGTCCACCTCGGCAGGATCGGAGATCTGCTTGGACAGAACAGTGGCTGCTGGCGTCGAGTGCAATGTGATCGCCGGAAAGCGTGCAGTCAGGCCGAGGGGCGGCGCACCCCGCATGGTGATCTCGTACACCGCCCCTCCTCTCGCCTCACATCTGCGCGCGACCGTTAGTCCACGGTGGTGAAAGCTCTAGGAAACCGCTGTTTGCTTATCTTGCGGGGCTGCTTGCGCATCTGCCGCCCCGGCCGGCGTAGCTTGCGGCGGAATCCCTACCGGCTGACGGAGGTATTGCGCGAGCGCCCAGATGATGACAAAGTCGATGGCGATCAGAATGAGCGCCCACCACGGCGAGTACGGCAAGAAGACGAAGTTCATAATCGCCGAGACCACCGCAGCGATCATCCCCGCGACGCGAGCCCACGTCTGACCCCGCAGCAGGGAAACGCCGATCACGACCAACGCCAGACCAACCAGAAGATGAATCACGCCCCAGACAGTGAGATCAAAGGCATAAATGTAATTAGGCAGGACGACGAGCCACTTATCTCTGACAATGGCCGCGAGGCCCTCAAGAGCCTGCGAGGCGCCGCCGACGATCATTGCCACGCCGGCGAAAACAACGATGCCGTGAGCCCAGGGGCTGACGGTTTGGGTGCTTGTCATGGGATCTGCCTCCGATTTGAAGTTGACACTTTGGTCTCTCGGATGGACGGTAGGTCGCGGCGGCGGGTTTACTGATCACCCGTTACGGGTGAATCGATGGCAACATCCGCCGTGGGAGTCGGGCACTGGGTCAGGCCAGTGACTGCTGCCGGGACATAACTCCATCGTCTGCAACCGAGGGAATGACCCTCGGCTGATCATCGATCCGCGGTGCGGAGGGGTACGCCGACGTCGTAGCCACCTTCATGCGTCAGCCGTTTCCGGACTCGTACGGTCGTAGCTACAGGTGCAAACCCTCCCGCAAAGAGAGCCTCGCCCTGGCGGAAACCCGTAGCAAGGGATAGCAATGAAGTCGGTGCGAACCCGAAGATCTTGCCCAGCTCGTCAAGGTCGCTCTGCGAGCTCATCTTCATCAGGGCCAAGTTGTCGCACTGGGAAATGATGCCCGAGTGAACCTTTGACGGACGCTGGGTTGAGAGCAAGAGCCACAGACCGTACTTGCGGCCCTCTGCGGCGATCTGGATGATGCGGTCCCTTACGGCGCCGAGCAGCGGACCTGCGGTGTCCGGGGTGCACAGGTTGTGGGCTTCGTCGATAACAAGAAGGACAGGACGACGCTCGTTGCGGCGTGACCAAAGCTCGTCGAGCACCGAAAGTGCGGCTACGAGAGGCTCCTCGTTGTAGCGGAATCCCCCAAGATCAAGAACAGTGGCCGCAGGTCTGTCATCGATGATCTCCGTTGCCGGCGGCTCACCCAGTGCCCAGATCTCCCAATTCAATAGACCAAGGTTCTCAATGCGGAGCGCAAGCGATTGGGCTCCTGGATCATCCGATGCTCGCAGCGTCGGAATGATCTGGTCGAGGCCTCGTTCACTCAAGAGCTCCTCGAGATGGAGCACTGTGTTGTACTCGGCGCGATCGATCAAGGGATCGAGCCGCATGACCGCAGCCTTGGCCGTCAATTGGAGATCAGTGAAGCGAACCCGGAGATCATCACCTTCCTGCCTTCGCGGTCGAAGGACACGAATTTCTCGTTGCCGCAGTTGCTCGGCAAGTTCGGGTGAAGCGTCCTCGCGGACGTCTGCCAGCCGCACGAAGTCGCCATTGGGATCAAAGATGATCAAGGGCAATTCGGTCTGCAGCAGCACCTCCTCAAGGAGGACGCCCAACGCGTACGTCTTGCCCGATCCGCTCTGGCCGCACCAGAAGGTGTGGCGATTCACGCGGCGAGGGATCAGTCGGGCTGGAAGATCAGACCGAGAGGACATCGACCCGATGTCGAGACTGGCTCCGGCGCCGCTGTTCAAACTGCTGATCATTTCGGCATCTGCCTCCGCAACAGTTGCCGATGCGAAAGCTGTCATCGCACTGTCATCCAGGCCTTTGGCATTAAGAGCGCCGAGTACCCGCCCCGCCGCCTCCATACCACCGTCCGGCAAGAGCTGATGGGTCTCGACCTGGGCGAGGTGGCTGACACCTTGATCGTCGGTGAGCGCAATGAAGGAGCCAACGGGTAACAGCCGATGCGGCGAGACATCGACTTTGAACGTCCGCCCATCTAGGGATCTGGCCGCCTCACCGGTGCCCGAGGTTTGATCCGAGGCGATGGTTGCTGACATAGCAATCAATATCCAATCTTCACTGCCACATCACCTCACCCCCGCCGGGTGATATGAACCGACAGGTTGCAAGTGGTCAGAAATGCCATAGTTTTGGCGAATTTCTTGTCGATGCCCCGACCACCTTCAGAAAAAGGTCTGCGGAGTCATATTCGCCGTATACTCATCACTGATCAAACCCAGGGAGGGGTCGGCCGTGGGTCTAGGAGCTCTGCGCTCCGGATATTTGGCGCAATCGAACAGCAGTGTCCGCAGGTGAGCAGGCTTACCCCGGACAGGTCCGATCTGAGCCGTCAGCCGGTCGACTCGATTCTGGAAGCCAAGCTCCGGCCACCACAAACTCGCTCGGCGTGGGTGATGCGGTCCCGCCTCCTGGAAGAGCTCGAGCACGCTACCCAACGTGCAGTGACTTTGATTGCTGCTCCAGCCGGCTATGGAAAGACCACCGTGGTAGCCCAGTGGCTAGCGTCCGACCTTCGACCCACGATCGTCGCATGGATATCGCTGGACACCGCTGACAACGACTCGGTGCGACTCTGGACGAACATCGCTACGGCGCTTGCGCGCGCTGGCTGCGACATTGCGCGCGACATAGTCGGCTTTGTTGCTGCTGGCGGCAACGACGTGTTGACCGTGGTGCTGCCAAGAATTGTGTCCGCCCTCGCTGCATTGCCTTCCGACATCACTGTCTTGATCGATGACTTTGACATTGTTCGCGCTACGGAATGCAATGAACAAATTGACTTCTTCGTCAAGCACCTTCCGCCGAACGCGCACGTCGTACTGATAACCCGCTCTGATCCGACGCTTCGACTTGGACGGTTGCGGGCAGCGGGCCAATTATCAGAAATCCGCGCTGATGACCTCGCATTCAACACACGGGAGGCGTCTGCCCTCCTGGTGTCTGATGGAGTGCAGTTATCGAGCGGAGCTGTCTCCGAACTCATGCAGCGGACCGAGGGTTGGCCCGCAGGCCTTTATCTGGCAGCGTTGTCGTTGACAGGCCGGGAAGATCCGAGCGAGTTCGTCCACACTTTCAGCGGCAATAATCGCTTCATTGGTGACTATCTCACCGAAGAAGTGCTAAGTCGGCAGCCCGAGCAAGTCCGCAATTTCATTCTGGATATGTCGATCGTCGACCGCTTTTCAGTTCCGCTGGCTGATTATGTGACCGAGGCGAGGCACTCGGCGAGCATCCTTCGCGACCTTAAACATACGAATCTGTTCCTCGTTCCGTTGGATTCAGAAGAACGCTGGTTCCGTTTCCACCACCTTTTTGGCGCAGTTGCCTACAGCACGCTCGAGACCGAACGGCCGGATCGGGCAGCGATGCTCCACGGCCGTGCGGCGGAGTGGCTCAGCGAGAATGGTTATGTCGAAGACGCCGTTGAACACGCGCTGGCTGCCGGTAAGGCCGAGCATGCGGCGAATCTCGTCAATGCGAACTGGCTGCGGTATTTCGATGCCGGGCTGGGAACCACGGTACAGCGCTGGCTGCGCGCCTTAGACGCCTCGGCTGCCGATCACAGTACGGCGTACGTGGTAACGGCCGCTTGGATGGCTGCACTATCAGGAAACCGAGAAGAGATGGACCGGCGGCTGGCGCAGCTCAGCAACAATGCGTCGGACTACGTACGCCTGCCCGACGGAACTAAATCCGTGGAGTCCGTGGTAGCGCTGATTCGGGGACTTTTTGGCTTCGACGGTCCGCTGGACACATTGGCATTCGCCACGCGGGCGGCCGAGCTTGAGACGAATGGCAACCTAGCCTGGTTCGCGGCAGCTAATACAGCGCTCGGTCATGCCAGCTATATGATCGGCGATTTGGATACTGCGGTCGGCGTACTTCCGAAGGCGGCGACAAGCGAGGCCGCGCCCGCCCTGCTACGGATTCTCGCTCTCGCGACCCTGGCGCTGGCTCAAGCGGAGCTAGGCCGCGGCGATCGCAGCCGCAGGTCGGCGGAAGAGGCGATGGAGGTCGTCGAGACTCGAAGCCTGCACGCGCTGCCCCAAGTCTCGTTGGCATTCACCGCGCTTGGGCAAAGCCAGGCAGCCAGCGGGGAACTCATGCAAGCCATGGCCACGCTAGAGCACGGGCTGAACCTGCGCAGAAAGATTCCCGGACTCAGCCCCTGGCCGACGATTCACCACCTACTGATCATGGGCCGGGTCGCCGGCCTGGCGGGTGATCTGCCCCAAGCGCGGCGACTCTTGGACGAGGTCTCGCCGCTGATCCGGCAGTACCCGGAGGGAACGGCAGCCATGATCGCCCGGCTCGAGACTTCGAGGAAAACACTGCGAGAAGCCCAGACAACCAGCCGACCCCACGAGCCGCTTACCGCACGAGAGATCGACGTACTGCGCCGGCTTGCAGGACCACTGAACCTTGGCCAGATCGCATCCGAGCTCTATCTATCGCAAAACACGGTCAAGACACACACCATGGCGCTGTATCGCAAGCTTGGGGTGCGCTCTCGAACCGAGGCCGTCAACATCGGCCGCCAGCGCCTGCTGATCTAGCCGCAAATCACCTGGGTGAGATCACCCGATGGGTGAGGACAGCTCGCCGTGCCAGCGGGCTTACTGAGGTCTAACTGCCTTCTCAAGCACAGGACGCCATGGTTCAGGCACAGCAGCACACTCTTAATGAGACATATCTAGCCGACGTTCACGTTCCCTCGCTGCCGATTGCACGGGGCGACGCAGGCTGCGACGGGCGGGCCCTGGTGCGGTCGCTGGCTGTGGCACGCATACTCGCGGGTGCGGGCGGGGACGTTGTCAAGCTAGTAATCAAACAGGAGGAACTGGGCGAATTTGAGCCGCTCCTTCTTGCCGGGGCGGCGCTCGCGAACTCCTGGCTCGACATCGCGGAGTTGGCGCTTGCTCGCGCCGGCTCCGAATTGGCGGAGGCTGCTGAGCCGGAGGTAGCCGATGTACTCAGCCTGGCTATGCTCAACATGGCGATGTCGAAGCTCCGCGATGAATTCGCTATCGGTCTTGCGCAGGCAAGCCACGTAAAGGAGCTCATGGCAAAGCTCACGGCTTCCGAGCGGGCGCTGGCCTCGGAGTTGCCCAGCTTGATCGACTATTACGTAGCTGGCTTCGAGCTGTCGCGTGGGAACCTCACCACCGCGAGGTGGACATTAGAGCGCGGCGCTGGACGCTTCCGGCAGTGGCGCGATGCCAATGCCACACATGCCGAGCAACTCGTACGCGCCGCTTGCGCGGGACAACTGGCGTGGCTTGATGCGTTCTGCGGGGACCTTCGCCGTGCTATGCGGTACGCGGGGTGTTTGCTGACCGACCGGCAGGCTGACACGGGTGAGATTGGTGTGAAGTTCGCCCATCTTGCGACTGCGTGGACTCATATCGAACGCGGTGAAACTGAGCAGGCCAGGCAGCGCCTTGATCATGTTCTGAGCATGGCTTCGGACACTGTCGAACCGCTGCTGGTGGAGGCTGAGCGGCTAACCCAAGCGCGGCTGGCCATAGTCGACGACGAACCGGAGTCTGCACTCAGATTGCTGCAATCCATCGCCACGATCGATCCGCCACCGAGCCGCTGGTTCGCCGATCAATTACTGGTGGTAACAGCGGAGGCCTGGGTGGCCGCGGGTGAACCTCAGGAAGCAATCGCCGCGCTGAGCCCTGAGCCTGAGCTCGCGCTCGCGGATGCCAGGTTGATCTCGGTGAGGGCACTGCGGCTCGTGGGCGATTCCCAGGCTGCGGACGAGATGCTGGCTCGGGTGCCGTCCAATTTGGTGGAGCTCCCCCTGGTTACTCAAGTTCGGCGGTGGCTGCTCGAATCTAAGCTGGCCATCGAGCGCGGTAATAAAGAGCGGGCTGAGATCTTGGTGGATCGGGCTTTACGTGCGGCGGTCAGGGAACAACTGCGTTCAACCGTCGACGCCGCAGGCAGCTGGCTAGGAACCTTCCTTGCGCGTCAACCTGAACTTTCGGGTCGATACTCCGCCTTCATCGAATCTATGCCAAGACCGATGGTGCCTGCGGCTCCTGACGAGTGGAGCGATGCAGCTTTCCTCGATGCGTTGATCATCGTGCCGCTGACCAAGCGTGAGACTCAGGTTTTGATGCGGCTGGCCGAGTTCTGCTCCAATGAGGAGATCGCCACGGATCTCGTCTTGTCGCTGAACACGGTCAAGACGCATATGCGATCACTGTTTCAGAAACTCTCGGTGACGCGCCGGGCCGATGCCGTACGGCGGGGGCGGGTGCTCGGACTCTGCTAAGGCCATCCTGCAGGTCGCTTCACGCCCCAGCTTCTCGCTCTACGCCCCGCTTATTCGTGGTGCGTCAGGCGAGAAGGTGGGGCGTCAGCACAGACTGCGTCAAGCGATGTGGACTCAGGCGAGAGCTGCGGCTTTGAGGCGCTCGAACTCAGCTTGGGTGATCGTTCCCTCATCAAGCAGGCCTTTGGCGGTTGTTATCTGTTCTGCTGGGCTGCTTCGGCCAGCGACCTGCTGGATGTAGGAATCGGTAGACGCCTGAGCCCTCTGCATTTCACCCGCCTGCCGCTCTGCCATGCCCCGGCCACGGGCGATGAGGTAAATCAACGCGGTGAGGAACGGGAAGATGATCAAGGCAATCACCCAGAGCGCCTTCCACCATCCGCTCAGCTCTTTGTCACGAAAGAGATCGCCGATGATCTGAAACAAGATCATTAAGTAGAAGACGAAGACAAAGCTCCAGACCAGCAGCCAAAAGAAGTCCCCGAAATTCATGCCGTGTGCCTCCTGCCTAGGGATATTCATCCCTCAGCGGTGCTGAGGAACTGCACTAACGTTGGACCGTTACGCGCCGGCGGTGCTCACCCGTGGCGGGTGAAAATGATCCTCCGCTTCTCTATCCCGGTGAAGATGCAGGCTCCCAAGGGCCGCCAACGTAATGCGGCGCGGTCTTTAGCAGGCATCACCCACTGTGGGTGAGGTTCGTGGAGCGCTGCAAGGACATCGAAAGCGGACCAGTCGCGACGCGAAAGTAACGGTGGTATAACATACGCCCAGTCGTGACTGACAGTCGTCCCCTGCGGGCGTCGGGCGACCCATCAGCGGTGCTGTAACTAGTGCGCGCCATTCGGGGGTGGGTGTGAGCCATGCCCAATATGCAGTCGAAACACCTAGTGGGAGGCAGTTACGGCTGCCCGCGCTTTCAAAATGCACCGGCGGGGTAAGGAGCTTTCATGCGTGTGGCGATCGTTTCGACCTATCGGCCGCGGCCGTGTGGCATCGCCGTGTTCTCCTCGGACCTGCGCGCAGCGCTGTTAGAGTCCGATTCATCTTTGGCGGTCGAGATCGTCTCCATTGTTCGAGATGATCATCTGTCGCACCCTCCCGAAGTCATCGCGACCATTCACCAGGAGGTCGTAACCGACTACGCCACAGCAGCTTCCGAGCTCAATCGGCGCGATGTCGACGTCGTCCTTGTCGAGCATGAGTACGGCATCTTCGGGGGTGACTCAGGAAGGTACGTTCTCGAGCTCGCGAACGAACTCGCGGTGCCCCTCGTAGTCACACTGCACACCGTGTTGGAGAATCCGCCACCCGATCGAGCCGAGGTACTGCGGGCGCTCTGCGATCGGGCGGCGCTGGTCATGGTGTTCACCGAGACTGCGGGCCGGATGGTGGTCGATCAGGGGTTGGCCGACCTCGATCGCGTCCGGGTAGTTCCACACGGAGCTCCCGACGAGCTGACCCAGGCGGCTTGGTCAGATCAGGCCGGCGATGACATCTCGAGCTCGTCATTGCAACTCGGCCTGCCGGCCCTGAACGGGCGCACCGTGCTATCAACTTTCGGACTGATCTCGGACTCCAAGGGCTTGGAACTGGCCATCCGGGCCCTGCCCAAGATCACCGCGAGCCATCCCGAAGTCCTCTACTTGATCGCCGGCCAGACGCATCCCGAGGTGATCAACAAAGAGGGTGAGAGCTATCGACTCTCGCTGCACCGGCTGGTACATGATCTTGATCTTTGTGATCATGTTAGTTTTATTGATCGTTTCCTGACCATCGATGAGCTGGCACTCTTGCTCGCTCGTACCGACCTGTACCTGACGCCGTACCGATCCAAAGATCAAATCGTCTCTGGAGCTCTGACATTCGCGGTTGCCGCTGGCTGCCCCGTTGTCTCGACGCCCTACTTCTACGCCGAAGATCTGCTGAGCTCCGGCGCCGGCGTACTGGTCCCCTTCGGTGACCCCGCGAGCTTGGCAGCAGCAGTGCTTGATCTCCTCGATTTCCCAGCCAAGCTGCGTGCCGCCCGCGCCGAAGCCCGGCGGATAGGTGCGGACCTCCCCTGGGCGAGCGTTGGCAAGGCCACCCTCGAGCTGCTGTCCGAGGCTGCGCAATGAGGACTTCGCCGCAGCTCCGGCCGCGGCACTTGCTCGGCCTGGTCGACGACGTCGGCATCGTGCAGCACGCGTACGGCAGCATTCCCAATCGATCAAGCGGCTACTGTCTCGACGACGCGGCACGGCTAGTGATCACCGTGCTCGATCTCGAGCATGGCGAAAGCAACAACCCCAGCTACCAGCGCATGCTCTCCTCGGGACTGGCGTTCGTGTTCCACGCCTGGGATGCCGAGGCGCCCGGCATGCGCAACCTGATGGACTACGGCCGGCGCTGGCTGGACGCGCCACACACTGGTGATCATCTCGGCCGGGCAGCCTGGGCCCTCGGCGCGGTCCTAGCCGCTGAGCCGGTACGCGCAGAAGCCGATCCATGCCTGCGGCTGCTGGCGGACATGCAGCCGTGCCTGGAGGGCCTCGCCACACCTCGCGAGATGGCGTACACGATCATCGGACTGACTCGACCAGCGATGAGTTTGCTTCCAACGCCGCTGCAGAGACTGCTCGATACTCTGACCGACCGGCTGTGCAAGGTCTACGACGAGCACCGTCGCGAAGGCTGGCTGTGGTTCGAGGACAGCCTCACCTATGACAATGGCCGGCTGCCGCAAGCATTGATCGCGGCAGGTGCACGGCTAGAGAACGACAAGATCATCCAGCGCGGGGTCGAGGCGCTCGACTGGTACGCCGAGCAATGCGCAGTCAATGGGGAGACCATTCGCTTGGTGGGCAATAGCTGGCGACGAGCCGATGAGCCGGCACGTAGCTGGGCGGACGAAGGTGACGAGCAGCCTCTTGATGCGGCGGCTCTCGTCGAGGCGCTGATCGAGGCGTCGACCTATACCGGTCGCCCTGAGTATGGCCAGCAGGCGGTGCGTACGTTCGAGTGGTTCCTGGGGCGGAACAACCAGGGTCTCCCGGTCTATGACTTCGCAACAGGCGGATGTCATGACGGTCTCGGGCCCGACGGTTTGAACCCCAACGAGGGCGCTGAGTCCACCTTGGCCTATCTGCAAGCGCTGCTCGCGCTGGAGAGTGCTGGCCTGCAAAGCTGCATTACGCGTCCGTAGATGAAGATCGCGCTCGTTGGGCCGATCGCCTGGCGGACCCCACCGAAGCACTACGGGCCGTGGGAACAGGTCACCGGCCTGTTGGCGGATGGGCTGGTACGCCGCGGTGTCGATGTGACGCTCTTCGCGACACTCGATTCACAGACCGCTGCGACGCTCGACGGAGTCTCTCCTCGCGGCTATGAAGAAGACCCGAGCCTCGACGGTCGTATTTGGGAGGGGCTGCATGTTGCCCATGCGCTGTCGCGCTCGGGCGAGTTCGACCTGGTGCACAACCACCTCGACTGGCTGCCCTTGACGTTCTCGAAGTTCTGCCAAACCCGGATGTTGACCACCATCCACGGTTTCTCCGATCCCAAGATCCTTCCGGCCTACCAAGCGGCTGATTCGGCGTACGTGTCGATCTCTGATGCCGATCGGGCGCCTGAACTGAATTACTGTGCGACCGTTCACCACGGCATTGATCTGAGCCTATTTACTTTCTCGGCGACGGGCGGCGACGATCTCGTCATTCTTGGCCGCATCCATCCCGACAAGGGCACGACAGATGCCATCGACATCGCGCGTCAGGTCCAACGCCGGCTCAAGATCGCGGGACCGATCCAAGATCATTCCTACTTCAGTGAATGTGTAGCGCCGATGATCGACAATGACCAGATCTGCTATCTCGGCTCGGTAGGACCGGAACAACGTTCCGAGCTCCTCGCCTCCGCCGCCGCCCTGCTGCATCCCATCGCATTCGCTGAGCCCTTCGGGCTCTCGGTTGTGGAATCGATGGCCGCGGGCACCCCAGTGATCGCCTACAGCCGCGGCTCCATGCCAGAGATCATCGACGAAGGCGTCACCGGTTTCTTGGTATCCGACGTCGGCTCGGCTGCTGCCGCGGTCAAGTCCGCGGTGGGCCTTGATCGCAGCAGAGTTCGGCGCGTGGCGGAGGGTCGGTTCAGCGCCGATCGCATGATCGACGATTACCTTGCTGTGTATGGTGCGCTCCTCCGGTGAGATCAGCGGTGAACTCTTCCAGCGCTATCGCGGGAACCCGCTGCTGACCCCAGAACGCTGGCCGTACGCGGCCAACGCGGTGATGAATGCCGGAGCGGCTCAGGTCGACGGCAGCACCGTCCTCCTTTGCCGCGTCGAGGACCGACGGGGCATCAGTCACCTGACTGTCGCTCGGTCCCAAAACGGTTTCTCAAACTGGGTAGTCGACGACGGTCCTCTGCTGGCGTCGGATCCGGAACTGCCCCACGAGGCCTGGGGACTGGAGGACCCACGGCTGACCTGGCTCGAGGATCTCGAGAGCTGGGTGATCGCCTACACCTCCTTCGGTCCCGGCGGCCCAGGGCTTTCATTGGCCACAACAAAGGATTTCCGAACTGCTCAGCGCCTGGGAATGGTACGTGCACCTGAGGACAAGAACGGCGGCTTGCTGCCACGCCAGGTCGGGGGCGAGTACGTCTTGCTGCACCGGCCAGTGACCTACCTCAGTCATCGCGCCGACATCTGGCTCTCGCGCTCCAAAGATCTGCATAGCTGGTCACCGCCCGAGCCGGTGCTGGCGGCGCGACCCGGAGGCTGGTGGGACTCGGCAAGAATCGGCATCGGGCCGCCGCCGATCGAAACTCCCGAGGGCTGGCTGCTGATCTATCACGGTGTGCGCGTGACCGCCGCGGGTGCGCTCTACCGCGCCGGCCTGGCGCTTCTTGATCTTGAAGATCCGACCCGGGTACGGCGGCGCTGTGCAGAATGGGTCCTCGGTCCGCATGAGGATTACGAGCTCATGGGCGACGTACCCGGAGTGGTCTTTCCTTGCGGCGTTATTCATCGGCCCGACTCCGATGAGCTCCGGCTCTATTACGGCGCGGCCGACAGCTGCGTCGCGTTGGCGACCGCATCGCTGCGGGAAGTCCTCTCCTTTGTCTTGGAACATGGCGAGGAGGATTCGACCCGCCTCCAGCTGTAGTGAAACCATCTGTTGCCGCAGATGTTGTCAACAGATGTGTTGCAACCAGGCTCCGCTGAGGTCTGCCGATGCGCTGGGCTCTCCCCATGGACGGCATCCGGCTAACTCGCAGCCTGTTACGTGCGGCACGCCGAGTAGTCGATTTCCCCGATGTCCGCAGCGAGAGCGCCGGCGAGTCGATTGAGCCGCGTACGCCTCATGGAAGAGGGCCTGCCACGGACAGAACTTCAGCATGAAATCTTCGGACCAGACGGCTGGCCCGTACCCCCGTGTGGATGTGATCTTCGATGAGAAACTGCAAGAGGACGCCGTACGCGAGCTCGCCTTGCAGGTCGTGCGCTGGATCTGGCGCGACCTTATCGCGCCGGCGTCATTCGGGACAGGGTGCTCCGAGCGTTCGCCCGAGCGTCCCGACGCCACTTGGCACCACGTACTGGCACGTGGCATTAGCTGCTACTGATGCCACGTGCCAGTACGTGATGCGGAGTGGAGCTGCGCCTCACATGGCCAGGGCTTCGTATACCTCAACGCTGCCGCCGGAACCCAGGACCGGGCATCCCTTCGCTTTCGTCGCTGCTTCGTCGAGAGACTCAGCGTTGATGATCGAGTAACCGCCCAGCTTCGACGACGCCCCGCCACCACTGGCACCGCCATTGCTGACCGTCGTGCCGGCGCCGAATGGATTGCCGATGTCGACCACCGAGTCGCCGAGCGTGCCGAACCATGCGGTCCACTCCTGCATGGCCGCTTCTTGAGCCTCTGGGGTCTCAGCCATCTGCCCGCCGCTGTACAGGTACAGGAATTTCGCCATCGTTTCCTCCTCATGTTTGGTGAATGGCGTCACCCGTACCACGTACAGACATCGGCGAAATCGACAAGCCCTAGAGGACAATCGAGCCGTGCCGAGCCAGCTCAGCCTCGCCGACCTATCGACCGCGGTCAAGGCGGAGTACCGGCGCATCTTCACCGAGCGACGCGATGACCTGATCGCCGTGAGCTTCAACGCGCTGCTGGTGACGTTTTGCTGGTTCTTGTTACCCGACAAGATCGTTAACTGGCTGTTCACGCTCCACGGTGCCTTGGCCTTTCCCTACTTCTTGGAGATGTGGATGCTCGGCGACACACCGGCAACCAACGTTGCGGGCAGGGATGCCGTACGAGTGGTGGGGCAGCTCCAGAATCCAGCCGCACTGGAGCTCTGGCTGCGAGCAAAACACCTTGTCTTAGCCTCTTTCGTGGGACCGACCGCGGCAGTTGTTGCCGTGATCATCGGGATCGTGCAGCACCGCCATGACATGGCTGCCGCGGTGGCGATCACTCTGCTCTTTCTGCCGCTCGGCGTGCTGAGCGTCGCAGCCTGGGTCGGTCTCTGGGTGCCCTATCATCCACGGAAACTGCTGTGGCGATGGGAGCATCGTTCCGACTGGCGTGCGGCGTTGCTTCGCTGGATAGTCCTGGTGCTGCTGCCGTTCCTTGTGGTGCCGGTTATTGCCCTGGTGCTGCTCATCCCGAGTCTGGCCATCTGGCTCATCGCCCATCAGCGCCACCCGCCGCACGAAATACCCCGTGCCGGTCTCTGGCTCGGCACGGTGCTTTCAGTCGCCGTGAGCTTGATCGTCTTCGGCTGGGCGCCGGGGGTTGCCATAAAGATCGCCCGCCGCCGTCATGCCCGGCTCCATGGCTACCTCAGCGATCCCGAGCATGGCTGAATCATCCCGCCAGGGTAATGGGAACCGGACAGCCCCTTTGTTCAATGGGCGCCTAGCCGACGAGCCACCAGGAGTTGATCATGCCCAAGAGATTCAACGATATTGTCAATCTCGACGTAGATGATTCGGTTCAGACTGGAGTCCCTTCCGGGAGCAGCCAGCCCCAGCGAATGCACCCAATGTCTTGATCATCTTGTACGACGACACCGAACTGGCCGCTGGTCGCCGTACGGCGGGCGGATCGATATGCCGACCATACAACGACCCGCCGACAACGGCCTGACCTACACGCAATGGGCTCA
>Ga0307414_10000572_pt1 | contig 19194 bp, 20 predicted proteins | sample DK1Ometagenome_FD_203804 | JGI IMG/M metagenome (GOLD analysis project Ga0307414, IMG submission 203804) | Maize rhizosphere microbial communities from greenhouse at UC Davis, California, United States - DK15-O-3 | ecosystem: Host-associated > Plants > Roots > Rhizosphere > Soil | place: USA... | reverse complement strand
TTCCAGGTGCTGGAAAAATGATGAAAGATGTCGATATTGATGACAATGCCTTTAAAGGTATTGAAGCCATTATCCATTCCATGACGCCTAAAGAACGAAGCAATCCAGCTATTATTAATGCGAGTAGAAAAAAGCGTATTGGCGATGGTTCTGGGACTTCTGTGCAACAAGTGAATCAACTTTTAAAACAGTTTGACCAAATGAGTAAAATGATGAAAATGATGCAAGGCGGCGGTGGCAAACAGATGATGCAAATGATGAAGAATATGCGCTAGGTTAGTTTGCAGTCTCAGTCTCAGTCTCAGTGTAACAGTTGCAGTAGCAGTCTCAGTTTTCAAATAATAAAAATTATTTTATGGATTTCAAAAAATTATTAGCTTATCAAAAATCATTTGAATTGGCTATGTTTGTTTTTGAAATTTCTAAATCCTTTCCTAAGGAAGAAACCTATTCTTTAACTGATCAAATAAGAAGAAGTTCTAGGTCGGTTTCTGCGAACATAGCTGAAGCATATAGAAAAAGAATTTATCCAAAACATTTCATTAGTAAGTTAACGGATGCCGATGGAGAGAATTCAGAAACTAGTACATGGTTAGATTTTGCATTATCCTGTAATTATTTAGATAAACAAAAGCATTCAAAGTTTTCCGAACAGAGTATTGAAGTCGGTAAACTTATAAATTATATGATTAACAATCCAAGCAAGTTCGGAGTAAACTCAGTTAACGACCAAGTAAACTGAGACTGCTACTGCGACTGAAAACTATTTATATGATACTCCTAGACGGTAAAAAAGTTAGTAACGATATTAAAGATGAAATTGCTGAACACGTAAAAGCAATGATTTATAAAGGCGAAAAAGTACCACATTTGGCTGCTATTTTAGTAGGGACAGATGGTGCGAGTATGACGTATGTGAATGCTAAAGTGAAGGCTTGCGAAAAGATTGGCTTCAAATCTACGTTGATTGATTTACCTGAATATACTTCAGAAAAAGAATTATTGGAAAAAATAAATGAACTGAATACGAATGATGATGTGGACGGATTTATTGTTCAATTACCATTGCCAAAGCATATTGATGAACAAAAAGTGTTGATGGCCGTGCATCCTAATAAAGATGTGGATGGATTTCACCCGACAAATGTTGGAAAAATGGCTTTAGATTTACCGACTTTTTTACCTGCAACGCCTTACGGTATTCTTGAATTGTTGGAACGTTATCAAGTTGAAACATCTGGTAAAAATGTGGTTGTTATGGGAAGAAGCCATATTGTGGGCCGCCCCATGAGTATTTTAATGAGTCAGAAACGAAAAGCAGGCGATGCCACGGTAACTGTTGTTCACAGTCATACAAAAAACTTAGCTGAGATTACGAAGCAAGCCGATATTATAGTAGCTGCTATTGGTATTTCAGAATTCCTAACAGGTGATATGGTGAAGGATGATGTTGTGATTGTTGATGTAGGTATTACGCGCGTTCCAGATGCTACAAAATCAACTGGCTATAGATTGGCAGGCGATGTGGAGTTTGAAAGCGTGAGTAAAAAAGCGAGTTATATAACACCTGTTCCTGGTGGTGTGGGACCAATGACAATTGCCATGCTGTTAAAAAACACATTATTAGCTCGAGAGAGAAGTGGTACTAATTAGACATTAAAGCATTTCCCTATATTGTAAATAAAAAAAATCAGCTAAATTTTCAATTGGATTAATTACCTAGTTCATCCTTTCTATATTTTAGCATGGATACGCCGGCAATAAAAAAAACACCACCCAATATAGTTAATGCCCATGGGCTAAGTGTTACAATATTATTTCCAAAGATACCTAATACTCCTAAAATTAAGGCTATCATACCTCCAACAGTTAGAACCAATGCTAATATTCGTATCATAATTTCAAATTTATTTTGATGCTAATATAGAGTTAAAGGTTATAGTGAACATTACAAAATTAATCGAGAGGGTTTTAGAATACCCATATTAAGCTACCGATTTATTACTACGATTAATTTCGACGAAAGGTATTGGGTTTATGCTCTTTAGTTGAATCACTAATCAGCCTGTTTAATTCGTCAAACTCATCTGTAGTTAATTCTCGATATTTCCCAACAGGCATATCCATTTTGATATTCATGATGCGGACCCGTTTGAGTGTTTCAACTTCATAATTTAAATATTCACACATTCTCCGGATTTGACGGTTTAAACCTTGCGTTAATATAATCCTGAATTCGTAAGTACTTAGTTTTTCTACCACACATTTTTTGGTAACTCTATCTAAATCCTCAAGAGGAATACCGCCAGCCATACGTTCCACAAACGTTTGGGATATGGGTTTGTCCACTTTTACAATATATTCCTTTTCATGATTGTTACTGGCACGCAGAATTTTATTTACTATATCTCCATCGTCAGTTAAAAGAATTAAACCTTCACTGGGTTTATCAAGTCTTCCGATAGGGAAAATACGTTTAGGATACTTAATAAAATCAATAATATTATCTTTTTCAACAGATGTGTCGGTGGTACAAACAATGCCAACAGGTTTATTAAAAGCTAAATAAACAAAGGATGTATTGGCGTTACTGATTTCTTTTCCATCAACTTCCACAACATCATTCGGTGCTACTTTTGTTCCCATTTCTGGAATTACACCATTTATGGTTACGCGTCCAGCTTCAATCAGTTTATCTGCTTCTCGGCGGGAACAATAACCGACTTCACTTAAATATTTATTGATTCGTTTTAATTCAGATTCCATAGTCCAAAAATACAATATATCTATGGGTTGATGAAATCTAAAATATAGTCATTGATTTCATTGGATTTTAAACCATGCCCCATACCTGTGGTTGATATAAGTATTGCGTTTTTATAGTTTTCCTGATAATCCAAAGCATCGTTATATGGAATAATTCGGTCTTCTTTATCGTGAATGACAAGTGCTCTTGGATGCATATTTTCTGAAAAATTGCTAACATGATAATAGCTCAATAAATTTCCGAAGCGATTAAATATAAATTGATCGATACCATCGGAAACCTTTTTGTTGTATCGCATCATGTCTTTATAACGATCGAAAATACCAGTGAAATTTGAAGGCGCACCAAGCAATACGAATTTTTTAACTGAAGGCAAATTGTATTTGTGTTGAGAAATGACTGTCGCTATGCCACCAACTGAATGTCCAATAATAATACTCGGATTTACTTTTTTCGCGACTACATAAATACATTCAGAGTATAACACGGCATTAAATAATGCGCCTCCAGAATTGCCATGCGCGGGCGCGTCTAAAGCTATTATGTTATAATCTAAGTTTTTTAAAATCTCCACTAATTTTTTCCATCTAGATGTGTTGCTTTCCCAACCATGAACCAATAAAATGGTCTCTTTTTTTCCAACCCAATGGTAGGTCATGATACTTATATCTTGATACCGTAATTCTTCTTTAATGGCGGTATTAAGAAATGCAGCATCCATTTTTTTTGCTTTCTTTTTTTGAGGTCTGGAAAATAATTGAAAAGCCAAATGCACCGCAAACGGCGTTGAAATATTGCTGATGAAATTTATGGACGAACCAATAATTTTGGGAAGGTATTTTTTCATTTTAAACTGTTCACTGATTACTAAACGTAAAGAAGATTTTTTGTTATAGTGAATTCACAAATTTTATCAAATTCTACTACTCACTATGCATCATTCACTACACTATTTTAGTGGCTTTTTCTTAATCATTCCGCCTTTCAAATCTTTTACAATACCCATGATGATAAATGCTCTTTTGTCAATTTTATCAATTTCAGTCTGTAACCTGGCGAGTTCTAAACGTGTTACCACTGTGTAAATAATATCTTTATCATAGCTTTCTCCATTCGTTCCAAAGCCTCCTTTACCGGCATAAATAGTACAAGCTCTTCTTAAATTATTGATAATCATATTTTTTAAATCTTCATGTTTTTCTGAAATAATGGTCACGCCCACATATTCTTCAACGCCATCAACTACAAAATCAACAGTTTTGGCTGCTGATAAATACGTTAATATGGCGTAAAGTGCAGTTTCAACAGAAAGAATATAGGCACCCACAGAAAATATGAGAAGGTTAATTAAAAGCAGGACATCTCCAATGGTCAGGGATAATTTTTTACTTAAGAATATAGCAAGCACTTCCGTACCATCTATCACACTTCCGCCTCTCATGGACATACCTATACCCAGCCCTAAAAAGAATCCTCCAAAAACAGAAATTAACAATTTATCATCGGTTACTGTTGGGTATTCAATAAAATGTACCACAAAAGCCAAAAACGCAATCGCAGCAATACTACGAAGTGCAAATTTGATATTCAGGGTTCTGGAAGCTAAAATGATGAAAGGAAGATTGACAAGAATTAAAAAATAACTTAAATCTAAGTTAGTGACATTTTGAAGCAATAAAGACATACCTGTTGCCCCACCATCAATAAACCGATTTGGCAATAAAAATCCTTTTAATCCAAATCCTGCTGAAAACACACCAATAATGATAAATATATATTCTTTTATAGCATGGGATATTTCTACTTCAAACCTCCTAACAACTGGTACAATTTGCTTGTTACTAACAGGATTATCAGTTTTTTGTTTGGATTTTATACTCGTACGAGCAATTTCTACTAAAATCTTTGATATAAAAGAATTCATGGGCGGGACTTGTATTATTCCAAAATATTAGAGAGTTTGGTTTTTTTAAAATTAACTAAATGTTTGAGGCAAATATTATCTTTTCATAACTCTTGTTAAAATCCCAAACACACTTCTAATAAACGTAGCACTTGTCAGTACTTTTACAACAGGATTCATAGCCGTGCTTCTTCTTGCTGGTGCAGCCGTTTTTTGTTTAGAGGCTGCTTTTTCAAAAGCTTCCCTTTCTTGTTTTGCTTTTTCTTTGGCTTCTTCTGCTTCGGCCTGCTCTATTTTTTTATTTAAAAGTTCATAAGCGCTCTCTCTATCTATTGTTTCATTGTATTTTTTTACAAGTTTGGATTGAGAAAGTAATGTGTTTAATTCACTGTCTGTTAGTACATCCATTCGGCTCATCGGTGCCCGCATCATGGTTGCTGCTAATGGGGTAGGGCGACCTTTTTCATCCAATGCAGACACAAGTGCTTCACCAATTCCGAGAGAAGTTAATACCGTTTCCGTATCATAAAAGTCGGAATCAGGGTAATTTTGAGCCGTCATTTTAATCGCTTTTCTATCATTAGCTGTGAACGCTCTAAGGGAATGCTGAATTTTTAGACCTAACTGACTTAAAACAGCTTCGGGCACATCCGTTGGATTTTGGGTTACAAAATAAATGCCGACACCTTTACTTCTGATTAACTTGACAATACTTTCAATTTGGTTCAACAAAGCTTTAGATGCTTCATTAAAAATTAAATGTGCTTCATCAATAAAAATTACTAATTCTGGTCGTTCACTATCGCCTTGCTCAGGAAAGGTGGCATATATTTCCGCCAATAAACTCAACATAAATGTGGAGAATAATTTAGGTCTATCTTGAATATCCGTCAATCTAATGATATTAATATACCCTCTACCATTTTCATCAATTCTCAATAAATCATCCACATCAAAAGAAGTTTCTCCAAAAAATAAATCGGCTCCTTGCTGTTCTAATTCAACTATTTTTCTTAAAACAGACCCTGTTGAAGCTGTTGAGATATGTCCATAAGACTCAGCAAATTCGTTTTTGCCTTCTTGTGTGGCGTATTGTAATATTTTTTTGAAATCCTTTAAATCGAGAATGGGTAATTTGTTATCGTCGCAATATTGAAAAATGACAGCAACAACGCCTGATTGTGCTTCAGATAAATCCAAAATACGTGATAGTAAAACCGGGCCGAATTCACTAATAGTCGCACGGAGTCGCACGCCATCTTGTTCCGATAAGGTTAAAATTTCAACAGGAAAAGATTTAGTTTCGTAAGGTAAACCGATTTTAGCATGACGTTCATCAACTTTCGGGTTACTGATTGCAGCTTGCGCTAAACCGCTTAAATCACCTTTAATATCCATGAGTAATACAGGGATTCCTTTATCACTCAAATTTTCTGCCATTACCTGCAACGATTTTGTTTTTCCAGTTCCAGTAGCACCAGCAATTAAACCATGTCTGTTAAGGGTTTTCAATGGAATTTTAACCAAGGCGTTTGTTATGGTTTCACCGTCTAGCATGGCGGCACCCATAGGGATAAAATCACCTTTGGTTATATTGCCTTCATTGATGTAATTAAAAAAGGTTTCTTTTTTATCCATGGGTATTTATTTTGCATAAAAATACACGAAAAATAAAGAAGAAAAAAATAAGTTTCGTTTGAGAAAATGAGGCTTATTTTCTAAATATTCTGAATTAGAAATTGAAATTTTAAGAGGAAAATGTTTTGTGTAACCAATAAGGGAAATTTGAAAAATCGTAAATTAAAAATCATAAATCGTAAATTTTAAAAAGTATCTTTGCAGACTATGAACAACGACATGCAAATATTGGTTGATAAAGGCGAAATGTTGCCTTTAATGGAGGAGTTTTATACTATACAAGGGGAAGGTTTCCATAAAGGAACGGCAGCTTATTTTATAAGAATAGGAGGTTGTGATGTGGGTTGCCATTGGTGTGATGTAAAGGAAAGTTGGAATGCGAATTCACACCCACCTACCGAAGTTTATAAAATTGTTGAAAACGCCAAAAAACACAGTGATACTATTGTTGTTACGGGTGGCGAACCATTGACTTGGGATATGACCATTCTAACAAATGCATTAAAAGCTGAAGGTTTACAAATACACATTGAAACCTCTGGGGCGTATAAGTTAACTGGTATTTGGGATTGGATTTGTCTATCGCCAAAAAAAATGAAATTACCAACCCAAGAAGTTTATGAAAAAGCCAATGAACTGAAAATGATTATCTACAATAAAGATGATTTTCGTTTTGCTGAAGAACAAGCTGCTAAGGTCAATAAAGATTGTATTTTATACTTGCAGCCTGAATGGAGTAAACGCGATAAAGTAATTCCCGAAATTGTTGATTATGTGATGGCAAACCCCAAATGGAAAGTATCTCTGCAAACACATAAATACTTGAATATCCCTTAAATTTCAATGTCTTTTTTTCAATAGGTATTCCAAATGCATCAGTAATTTTGTTATTTGGGATAATCCATTTGGATAGTAAATTTTAGTTTTATAAAAAACTAAAAATTATGAGTCAGAAAAATTTATATCACCAAGACGCTAAGGACAAAATAAAAGAATTGGCAGAAGACATCGATTTTACGATGATGTGTACCAATTTAACACATGCACCATTCCATTCCATACCTATGAGTACGAAGGAAGTAGATGAAGATGGGAATATTTGGTTTTTAAGCAATAAAGACAGTCATCACGTTCATCATATATTGGAAGACAACCGTTCTACCTTACTGTATTCAAAACCGGGAAATATGTCTTTTTTAAAAGTTTATGGCAATAGCCAAATTGTTTATAATAAAGGTCGTATAGAAGAATTATACAGCAGCACAGATGATGCCTGGTTTGATGGTGTTAACGATCCCAATTTATGTGCTATTAAATTAGAACCACAAGAAGCGGAATATTGGGAGCCCAAGCATAATAAATTAGTATCCTTATTTAAAATGGGTGTTGGTGCCATAACAGGTTCCGAACCAGATATGGGAAACACAGGATCATTGAAGATTTAAAATTAGTTCAAACAAAAAGCCAAAATGTTTATACATTTTGGCTTTTTTATTTAAAATCTGTTTTTAATTTTTATTTGCTAACTGGCACAGCAACTCTAGTTGTTCCCCAAGCCATATGCATAGTATTATTTTCAAAAACAATTGAAAAATCATCTACAGCTTCTCCAGTAGTTGCAGGAACAGTTACTCTTAAAACATCATTAGCTTCTTTGTAGCTAAAAGCTCCCCAAACATCTAAATCTTTATTTAAAATAATGGTCCATTCTTTTTCACCAGGAATAGCAAATAATGAATAGGTTCCAGCTTTCACTGGTTTTCCACCAAACGTCATGTCTTGAAAAAATTTGATTTCAGTAGCTTCATTAGCGCCTGTTCTCCAAACTTTACCAGCAGGTGCCAATTTACTTAGCTCTCTTCCGTTAAGTTGAGGGCGACTATAAATAACTTTAATCATTGGAGGAGCAGTTCTTTCGGCTCTATAATAGGTGATATCTAACGGACTTTTGTCCACACTAGCAAATTTTTGCGCATTGGTATTTATTGAGAATAGCATACCAAATACTAAAGCAATAGTTGTTAAGAGAGTTATTTTTTTCATGTCTTAAATTATGGATTAATTTTTTTTAAAATTAATGTAAATAATCTTAATGATAATATAAAAGTTGAACGTGAATGTTAAAATTTAAGATTTGATGGATTTTTTCTCAGTTATTCAATTCCTCTAACCATTCCATGTTTCTTTTAAACATCATTTCTTGAGAAATTAATCTTTCTTTTTTAATATCCTGTTCGCCAATTTCCAACATGGTTTTTTGCTCATTTGTCAATTGAGAGATTTCAGATTTAAATGAATTTATCATTGCTATTTTGTATTGATTTTAATTATCTGAAAAATTAGTTGTTTTTCATAATATGGCAAACAAGCATCCAACTTTGTAACAGCTAAAACAAGCAATTTTTATAAACGGCAATAGTGTTTTGCGCACATTCATTTTCTTTTATTCTCAAGATATTCAATTGTCTTAATTATTTTTTCCGCTTTTTGGTCGTCCGTTGCAACAGTCCAAATGTCGTTTAGAATTTCGGTTTGTTCTATATTGTCCAACTGCTCAAAAACCCTCATAACATTAGCATCTTTAAAACATTGCAAAATTTCAAAACGGTCATTATTTTTGGTTTGATTTTCAAGATACAAAGTCACATTTACAATATCTCCACCATCTTTATTTATGGCGTTTCTGATTTCTGAATTTACTGCCATTTTTTTATCCGAATTTTTTACTGGCCCTAAATTCTTATTTTTTATTTCATAGCCATCTATTGTTCCAGAAACTTTTAAATCTCCCCATTTTCCTTTAATATCTTTAGTGTTCGGGATTATTAACTGATATGTCCAAGCGCCGTTTCCTGGAATATACTGAAGCGTTAATTTTTCATTTTCTATAATGTAATTCATTCGTTTTATTAACTGAAAAATTCTTTAAATTTTAATTAGTTTGTTTTGTACCAACACTACCTCGCACATCCTTTCACCGCTACCGCGCGCATCCTTTCGCGTGGGTATAAGCATCTTTTCACCGCTGCCGCGCGAATCCTTTCGTGTGGTTCTAAATTATAAAAATACTGGAAAACACAAATACCTTGTAATAATCCTTTTTCTCCTGCATAATCAGGCGCACTAGAGTATTTATAATCCTCTGGTCTAAATACAATACCTTCTTTAACGGGATTATTGTGTATATAATCAATCTTTTGTTGAATGACTTCATTACTCCATAGCTCAATGGGATTATTATCGTGCCTTCAAAATTGGAAATTAGTAGTATTGGAAGTTTTTACAGCTTCATTCTTAAAAAAGTCTAATAAAAATTCTTTTCTGCTTTCCTTTGGGTTTTCTTGTATCGCTTTGGTAATACTTCTGCTTGTAAACCTTTTAAAATCGCCTAACAATAATTCTGGTTTTTCATTCTCAATACTTCTAAATATTAAATGAACATGATTTGTCATAATGCACCAAGCATGAATTTCCATTCCTTTATTTTTTTGACAAAACGCTAAGCTTTCTAAAAGTAAATCTTTGTATTCATTTCTAGTAAAAACATCCAACTAACCCACAACAGCAAAGCTGACAAAGTAAAGTCCTTCTGGATTATGAAATTTATAATTTCTGCTCATGTTTACTTTTATTTAAAATATTTCTTTTAAGCAAGAACCACGCGAAAGGATTCGCGCGGCAGCGGGGGGAGTAAATAATGGTTTTTGGTTTTATTTTTATGAAGATAGAAAATATTTAAAACAGTTTTTTTTTGTTGACTAAACAAAATGATTATTTATCATTTTCAATTATCATCTTTTTAATCAATGAAATTTGTCCGAGGTGATAATAACTATGTTCAATAACCCCTTCAATATTTCTTAAATACGTTCCATACTTTTCATCCACAAATATTTCGTCTAATTTATAATCTGGCATGTTTGCAACTTCCTTGATGAATTCTTCAGAATTGAACAGAAACTCATTTATCAAACTTTTCCAGTCGGTTTCAGATTCAAGAGGCTGCATGTCAAAACTGTATTTGTCCCGAATATCAAGTTTACTACCTTTAAAGACATTTATAATACCAGCTAAATAATAGTTTATATGAAAAGTCAGGGTAGCAATGGTATTTAAGGTTCCTATTTTTTGGGTCGCTTGTTTCCAAGTGACACTTTCAATTTGCAATTTATAATTTGTGTTTGCAATCCAACGTCCATTAAGTAGGACTTCATGCAACCGATTTGCGAGTTTTTTATTTCTTTCCATTCTTGGTTGTTGGTTTGTGCTAGCTAAAACAAGCAATTTTTTATATATAGCTTGCAAGTAGTGATTATTTTTCGATTTTATAATTATCAAATAAATTATATCCAAATCTATTTGTCAAGTCTAAAAAATCAAATATAAATTTACAATCCTTAATAAATAAATTTTCATTTGATTCAATCTCTAGAGTTTTAATCTTTTCTACAAACTTTGTTATTCTCGATTTACGTCCCTCATTATCACCTTTTAGATTCCCATTATAATGAACAATATTATTTCGAACGTCCGCATAATTCTTCAATTCGGTTAAAATGTCTTGGGGCTTGGTTAAATCTAAATCATATATTAATTTAAAATAATTCAAATAATTTTCAATTTCGTTTCCATTATTTTTTAAATGTTTGTATTTTATTTTTTTACTTGCATTTATTTCTGTTGCCTTTACTAATTCAGAAAGTGTGGTTTCAATAATTGAATAAATACTAACAATAAGTGATTTATAAAGAATTTGTGGTAAATGTTTGTGTTTATCTTTATACGACTCTAAAAGTTCTGTATAGAATTCAAAGTCAGCTTCGGATAAATCTGTTTGGTCGAGGATATTATGTTCTTGCCAAAATTTTGATTCTAATTCGTCTTCGTTATCAGTGAAGTCGATTTTCGTTTTTTCTAATATTTCGGTAATGTATTTAATCTTTTCATTAAATATAAGTCTGGAATTTGTAGAAATTAAATATTCTTTATTATTTACTAATGATATCATTTTTTTCGCATTAGTTACAACGTGATTGTGTTTGGTTAGTGGCATTTCAGCACCTAATTTAGCAAATAAAAACAGAAGAGAAAATCCTCAAGGATATTCGTAAGTAGGCGAGAATCAGCCATTAATTATACGCGGTGTTGCCATTAGTACCCCAATAGGTGGACTTGACAGATGTCTATCAAGTCGCACCGACAGAACCTAACACCGCTTTTCTTTAAAATTCAATTTAGAGCGGTTTGGGGATTTGCTTCTTTATATTCTTAAAGGATTTGGTTGCCTTTGAGCCTTTTCTTTTATTTTCATTGTATTTCCATCACATATCTCCATTAATTCATTTCTCCATTGGATATTGTCAAAGTTAGTTAAATTATCGATTTGAACTCCTTGGAAATATCTTTTTCCGTTATATATCATTCCATAATGTATTGCATTTCCAATTCGATACAAGCCTACCAATTGAGGTGCTCCTCCACAATGTTTATCTTCAATGTCAATTAAAGTATCTGTAAAACAATGAAATAATGCTCGACTTGTTTTTTTATTTTCACTTTCCCAATATTTTTCATATTTGGTTAGAAATTCAGATGCTCCAGAGCCTACAACAAATAGTTTATCAGAGTGTTCCCCAAATTCAATCGTTTCTCCTGACCACTTATTGGTTGATTTCTCCCATTTTATTTTTTTACAATAGAAATTGAATATATCATATCTACTACAATGAATTATTTCTAACGAGTTCGCTGTTATTCCGTCAACTTCATTAGGATAATTTTTAAATGACTGGATTAACTTATTTATCACCGCTTGGGATTTTTCTTCACAAGTTGCATTTTCTTTAAAGAGCAAACCTTGGTCTGCAATATTGATTATTTGGTTCAAAACTATCGAAGGAAAAAGTACGTCTCCGCAATAACCAAAAATGTCTGGTGAGTTGTTACATCCAAACACCTTTTTTCCGTAATCAAAATTTGCTTTATTTCCCCAAGATATCCGACTGTCACTCAAGATGTAAATTGAAGACGGTTTTCTTGAATCAACTCCAAGCCAAGATGATAGTAATGTCATTCGTTTTTTTTATATTAAAGGTAACTACTTATGTTATAACATTTATTCCACATATTCAGAATATATTAATGAAATAAGAAGCTTTACATCAGTAAATATAATCAATATTTCCTACGAAAATAAAAAATCCCGACAGCAACCTATCGGGATTTTATAAATCTATTTTTCTCTAGTATCTAGTCTATTATCTATCGTCTTTTATCTCATTTCTTAATCACCCTCACATTCATTTCCTCAATCTTTTTATCAGATAGGATGGAAGGCGCACCAAATAATAAATCGTCGCTCGTGCCTGTTTTCGGGAATGCCATCACTTCACGTATGGATGCTTTTTTCTCTAAAATCATCATCAGCCTATCCACGCCCCAAGCAATACCGCCGTGTGGTGGTGCGCCATAATGGAAGGCTTTGTACATGGTGCCAACGCTTTTCATCATTTCCTCTTTGTTGTAGCCCATGTTTTTATAGGTTGCTTCCAATATTTCGGGTTTGTGGGCACGAATGGAACCACCGCCAATTTCATAACCGTTTAGTATTAAATCGTATTGTTGGGCGATGATGCTACCAATTTCTTCTTCCTTGCCATTCATGTGTTTTTCAATATCATAAACCGCTGGCATGGAGAAAGGGTTGTGGGTAAACGTCCATCGGCCTTCATCTGTTTTTTCAAACATCGGGAAATCAATCACCCACGCCGGACGTAATTCCTTCGGATTGATTAAATGCAACATGCTACCCAATTCCTGACGCACTGCATCCAAAGCTTTATTGGCTGTGGCATAATCGGCAGCAGAGAAAAACACAATATCGCCTACTTGAGCGTTGGTTGTTTTTATAATACCTGCTGCAATGTCCTCACCTAAAAATTTAATAATGGGCGATTGTAAATCGGTTTCATTAACAATGATATACGCCAAACCACCTAAACCGTGTTGTTGCGCCGTGGCCGTTAATTTTTCAATTTGCCCTTTTGATAAACGTTTGTTGCCTTGTTCTTCGGCTGATACTTTGATACATTTTACAATACCGCCTTCTTCAATAGGTTTGCTAAATACTTGAAATGTCGTGTCTTTTACAATGTCCGTAATGTCTTGAAGTTTCAATCCGAAACGTAAATCGGGTCTATCGCAACCATAATAATACATGGCATCTTGATAGGTTATGACTTCAAACGGACGTAAAATCCATTTGTTGCCATATATTTTGGTGACCACTTCGTTAAACATTTTGGTGTTTAAATCGATGATTTGTTGCATGCTGGCATACGCCACTTCCATATCCAATTGGGTAAATTCCGGTTGACGGTCGCCACGGGAATCTTCATCCCTAAAGCAACGTGCAATCTGGAAATACTTTTCGTAACCGCTCACCATCAACATTTGTTTAAACTGCTGTGGTGCTTGTGGCAAAGTATAAAAAGCACCAGGTTGTTTACGTGTTGGTACAATGAATTCGCGAGCACCTTCATCGGTTCCGGCACTTAAAATCGGTGTTTCAATTTCCAAGAAATTTTCTGCATCTAAAATATCACGCAGTAATTTGATAACCTTGTGGCGATTGACAATCACACGACGCACATCGTCATTTCTATGATCCAAAAACTTATATTGAAAACGAATGGTTTCATTGGTTTTTGTCGCACGCTTTATTTCAAAAGGAAGTGTTCTCGATAGGTTTAAAATATCCAATTCATAAGCTTCCAATTCTATCTTTCCGGTTCTTAAAGCCGCATTATAATCATCTTCCTTACGCTGAACAATCGTGCCTGTCACAGTAATCACCGATTCAGGTTTTAACTTCACCAATTCATCTAAATTAGGAAATGATTCCCTGCTTAAACGCACTTGAAAAATCTCGGTACTGGAATCGCGTAAATCTATAAAAATCAACTCACCATGATCACGAACACTAGAAACCCAACCTGCAAAAGTCACTTTTTCTGAAATATTAGTTTCAGAAATAGCAGTGATCAGGTGTGTTCTGTATTCTTCTTTTATGATGATGGGGATTTCAGGAAGTACTTCTTCTTGTTGTTTAGGAGTTTGTTGGTCTTGGGTCTTGGGTCTTGGGTCTTGGTCTTCGGTCTTCGTCCCGATAGCTATCGGGATTCGGTCATCTCCAGAAAGCATGTTCAATATTCCTTCACGAACCACTTTTCCAGAAGCGCCTTTTCCAATGATTTCAATCACTTTTCCGACTAAAATACCTGCTCTTCCTTGGTTTCCAGCTTTAATGTCGTTGGCGGTCGCTTCATTTTCTGAAATGACTTTAGCAATGGCATCCTTGATTTTTTCTTCGGAAATACTGTTTTCTTCGAAATAGGTTTTATAGTCAAATTGAGCATTTTCCAACAACGATTTAATGGCGTTTTGAACCAATACCACCGTGACTTTTTCTTCTTTGAATAATCTGAAAATAGCAATAAAATCCTGAATGTTTTCGATTTTAGAATAGTCTTCAGGTTTGATATTATTTGCCAAAGTTTTAGCAACAAACGAGGCGTCATTCAATTCGTTATTAATAGCCACAAAGGTTTCTGAACGTAATGAATCCGCTGTAAAAAATTTAGCATCCTGTGGCAACACGCCACCTTGAATTAAAATGGATTCCACTGCAAAGGGAAGCGTTTTGGTATCCACGTGAATCGCTTCCACAGCACTTTTAATATTTACAAACGGTAAATCGGGTTCGGAAATAAAACGGTAATCCGCTTCAAATTCCTTTTTACGCATGGTTTTGGTTTGCTTTAAATCTGCATCCCATAGAACCGTGGTTTGGTCGGGTCTGAATTCTTTGTGCTCCACATAATAATTGAATTGTTTTTCAACCTCTTCCTTTAGAGCATCGACCATAAACTTAAATGAGTTCAAGTTTTTGATTTCGGTACGCGGATTTAACGCATAACTATGTTTTTTACGAAGTGACACCGAAACATCCGATTTAAATTCGCCTTTTTCCAAATTGGCTTCAGAAATTTTTAAATTTTGGACAATACGTTGAATGTATTGCGCATAAATAGAAGCATCTTCGATATGGCGAATACAAGGTTCGGTTACAATTTCAATCAACGGCACGCCAGCTTTATTGAAATCGACTAACGACACCGTTTTTTCGTGCATCAATTTAGCGGCATCTTCCTCAATATGAACTTGGGTTAAATTGACCGTAAACTGACTGCCATCATTCCTAAAACACGATACTTGTCCGTCGGGAATAATCGGGTGATGAAATTGCGTAATTTGAATATTTTTAGGATTATCCGGATATTCATAATGTTTTCTATCCCATGAAATAATTTCGTTTTCAAAAGAAGAATTCACTGCTTTTCCAAAATAAATGGCTTTGGTGATGGCTTCTTTATTGATGGCTGGCAACACACCCATTTGTCCCGTACAAACTGAGCATATATTCTGATTTGGGATGTCTATTTCTTGATTCGGACAAGAACAGAACAACTTGGTTTTTGTATTTAGTCGAACGTGTGTTTCCAGTCCGATTACTAACTCTAAATCGTGCGCTTTTAACGCGGAGTCTAATTGTTCCAGTTCCATTATATCGTGTCTTTTAAGAAGTTAGCAAACTTCAAAACGAGTTCGTCATTATTTTTAGCGGCTGTAATTTGCAAGCCAGTTTCTGTGCCTTTTGGAATGGTTAAAGTCGGTAATTGTCCTAAACTAAAACCAACAGTATACGCATCACTTAAATACATGGCATGTGGATCTTTCAAGCTATCACCAATTTTTGGCGGTGAGTTAGGTGTTACAGGCGATAAGATGATATCGACTTGCTTAAAATCGTTTTCAAAATTATCTGAAATGGCATCACGAAGCGCCAATCCTTTTAAATAGATTTCATCCGAAAATCCTTGGGATAATACTTGATTGCCACCAACAATGCGCCGTTTTGTTTCTTCTGAGAAGTTTTCAGAACGTGTGATGGCATAAGATTCCTTTAGATTTTTATCTTCAATGCGGTTACCGTAATTGCTACCATCCAATCGTGATAAATTGGAAGCCGTTTCAGCCATAGCCAAGGTATAATACGCTGAAACCAGAATATCAGATTTAAAGAAATCCAGTTCCCTGACTTGAATGCCTTTGGCTTTTATTTTTTCGATAGCTGTTAAAAAATCAGCTTTAATTTTAGAATCAATCGCATCATTTTCAATAAAGTTTTTGAAATAACCGATGGTTTTAATGCCTTCAGCATTTGAAATACTATCTTTTGTTATTTCCGCGGAAGCGTAAGTGGTTTGATCTTTAGCATCTTTGCCGCTCATCACATTCAACACAATACGAATATCCTCAACCGATTTAGCAATAGGGCCAACACAATCCGTTGAAGAGGCATACGCCATCAATCCGTAACGCGAAATACGTCCGTAAGTCGGTTTTAAGCCATACACATGGTTGTAGCCCGCAGGTTGGCGCACAGAACCACCCGTATCGCCACCAATGGAAAATACGGTGTAATCTTTGGCAACATTCACCGCCGAGCCACCGCTAGAACCACCACCGACTAAATCTGGATTGTTAGCATTTTTTACAGCTCCGAAAATGGTGTTTTCGCTAGATGAGCCATGTCCGAAACTATCACAATTCTCTTTAACAACTGGAATAGCACCCGCATCCAATAATTTTTGAATGGCGGTTGCCGTGTAAGGCGCTTTATAGTTTTTCAACAAATTGGAGCTTGCTGTTGTGTACGTGCCTTGAACCATATACACATCTTTAATACCAAACGGAATGCCTTCCAATACGCCAATTGACTCTCCTTTGGCAATTTTAGCATCCACTTTTTCGGCTAGTTGTAAGGCTAGATCATCTAATAATGAATTAACTGTATTGTTCGTGTTCTCTTTTAAAGCGTCTAATTTTTGTTGAATAAGAGCCGTACAAGATATTTTTTTATCCACCAATTGCTGATGGATTTTATGTATTTGAGAATCCATAATTATTCTTCTATAACTTTAGAAACCACCAAATAGCCACCTTTTTCTTTAGGGAAGTTTTCGATGATGATATGTTTTTCAATCGCAGAACTTTCAATCACCACATCCTCTCTTAGATCGTTTAAAGACACGTAATTATTACGATTATTATTAAAAGAGTTATTATTTGTTGGCTGTGCATTTTTAATCACATCAAATAATTTGTTCACAGCCTCACTGGGTTGTGCTCCTTTAATACTCGACAATACGTCGACCGTCATTATTTTACTCATATCTTAAAATTTAGATTAAAAAAAGCCTTCCAAACTTGGAAGGCTTATATTTTATTTTTAAACAATAACCTTCCCTTCCTAAAATTTAGGATTATTGAAATTATTATTGTTGTTATTTTTCATAAAATGCATTTTTTACGCTTCCAAATATATATAGAAATTATAAATCAAACACTATTTTTTATGACTATCCTATTCTATATTATCAAATTAATAAAAAACGCCATGATATTTTAGAGGTTTTGGTTTAAACACCTGTTTTTTATCGAAACAAATGTATATTTATATTATGAATTTGACCATTACAGCAAAACATTATCAGCTTCCATTAAGGCATCCATTTACCATTTCGAGGTACACAGTAGAAACGCAAAGTACCGTGATTGTAAGCATGAGTGATGGTGAATTTACGGGTTATGGGGAAGCCACGGTGAATCCGTATTATCATAGCACTGTTGAGAAAATTGAGAGTTCCATTAAAAAAGTGAAATCCATTATTGAGGCTTCGGATTTAAAACATCCCCAAGAATTTTGGCTGGATATTGAATCTCATTTAAGAGACGATTATTTCACACTTTGCTCGATAGATTGTGCTTACTGGGATTTATATGCTAAAATTCATAAGAGAACTTTACGAAGTTATTTTGCGGTTGAATCAAAACAATTACTACTTACAAATTATACCATTGGCATCGATTCCATTGAAAACATGAAAGCCAAAATCCTTGAAAAACCATGGCCGATTTATAAAATAAAGTTAGGAACTGAGCAGGATGTTGAGATAATAAAATCGTTGAGAAAAATTACGGATTCCGTATTCAGAATTGATGCCAATGCGAGTTGGACGGCGGAAGAAACGTTGATAAATATTGAAGATTTAAAGTCTTTGAATGTCGAATTTATCGAACAGCCATTAAAAGCAGATGATTGGCAAGGAATGAAACTTTTAAAAGAGAAGAGCGAACTCCCGATTATAGCTGATGAAAGCTGCCAAAGACTAGAAGATGTGGATTTGTGTGCAGATGTTTTTCACGGCATCAATATCAAACTGATGAAATGTGGAGGCATCACGCCAGCCTTAAAAATGATTGAAAAAGCAAGAGAGCACACTATGTTGGTTATGGCAGGTTGTATGACGGAATCCTCTATTGGAATTTCAAATTTAACCCAACTTGCCAGCTTGTTGGATTATATTGATGCCGATGGTGCGATGCTTTTAAAAAAAGACATTGCGAAAGGTGTGCATTTTGAAAGTGGTAAAATCGTCTTTTCCCAAGCAAATGGTTCAGGGACAAAAATGCTCAAATGAGTCATTATTTTCATCATTTTTCTTCTAATTTTAAGTTTGAAAAATCAAAAATTTGCGATTTAAGACATTTTGTTTATTCTTCATTTCGTAGACAGATAAAAAAACAACTAAAATTCATTTTAAGGCACTTTTTAAGCGATTTAAGACATTTTATAGTAATTAACAAATGTTGATAATTATAAAGGTAAATCGATGAAATACTTTTAAATCACTTTTAAATTTCGTATATTTGTACGTATTCAGAAGGATGCGCTAAGCATCTTTTTTTATGTGATAAACTA
>Ga0307414_10000570_pt1 | contig 19254 bp, 19 predicted proteins | sample DK1Ometagenome_FD_203804 | JGI IMG/M metagenome (GOLD analysis project Ga0307414, IMG submission 203804) | Maize rhizosphere microbial communities from greenhouse at UC Davis, California, United States - DK15-O-3 | ecosystem: Host-associated > Plants > Roots > Rhizosphere > Soil | place: USA... | reverse complement strand
AAAAGGAAGCTGGGTCCTTGCCTTCGCAGGGACGACGGATATGCGTCGGCATCAATGCATTCCGGTACGTGCGTTGGCCGCAAACGCTCGCGCTGGCGTTCTGGAGCGGTTCGCCCTATTTCTTCTGCCATGAGCGGGTTCCGAACCTTTGCCCCTGATGCCGCGACTATCGAACGGATGGCGTGCGAGGCGATCGGTCGTCTCCCCGAAGAATTCCGCGTGCACCTCAGCGATGTCGTCGTCCAGATCGAGGATTTTGCCGACGAAGAGGTGCTGAGGGAAATGGAGCTGGAGGACCCTTGGCAGCTGACTGGCCTGTATCGGGGCCGGCCCATCGGTGAACAGTCAATCTGGTCTTCGGGTGATCTGCCGTCAATGATCCATCTGTTCCGGCGCCCCCTGCTCGAGGAATGGGCCGAAACCGGCGTCGCCCTGGAGGATCTCGTCGCGCATGTGGTCATCCACGAAATCGGCCATCATTTTGGTTTCTCGGACGAGGAGATGCAGGCGATCGAGGACGGCGCGGGATAGTCCCTTATTCGACAGTGACGGATTTGGCGAGGTTGCGCGGCTGGTCCACATCTGTGCCCTTTGCCACGGCCACATGATAGGCGAGCAATTGCACCGGGACGGCGTAAACCAGCGGTGCGATCAGCGGGTGGACGGTGGGCATTTCGATGGTCGCCATGCAGCCTTCGCCCGCCTGAGCGATGCCCTCGGCGTCGGAAATCAGGACGACCTTGCCACCGCGAGCTTGCACTTCGTGCATGTTGGACACGGTCTTTTCGAACAGCGGGCCGGAGGGCGCGATGACGATGACCGGCACGGCATCGTCGATCAGCGCTATGGGGCCATGCTTCATCTCGCCTGCGGCATAGCCTTCGGCATGGATGTAGCTGATTTCCTTGAGTTTCAGCGCCCCCTCCAGCGCCATCGGATAATCCGGGCCGCGTCCCAGATACAGCACGTCGCGCGCGGGCGCGATCAGGTGGGCCATCGCCTCAATATCGCCATCATGGGCGAGCGCCTGGTTCATCGCGGCGGGCGCTTCGGTCAGGTGCCTGACGATCTCGCCTTCCTCTTCCGCCGACATATGGCCGTTGGCGCGGGCGAGGTTCGCGGCCAGTGCCGCCAGCACCGCCAATTGGCAGGTGAAGGCCTTGGTGGACGCAACGCCGATTTCCGGCCCGGCATGGGTGGACAGCAGCAGGTCGGCCTCACGCGCCATGGAACTGGTCGGAACATTGACGACAACGGCGATGATCTGCTTTTCCGCGCGGGCATGGCGCAGCGCGGCCAGCGTGTCGGCGGTTTCGCCTGACTGGGAGATGAAGAGGGCAAGGCCGCCCGGCTCCAGCACGGGGTCGCGATAGCGGAACTCGCTCGCCACATCGATATCGACGGGGATGCGCGCAAATTTCTCGAACCAGTATTTGGCGACAAGCCCGGCATAATAGCTGGTGCCGCAGGCAACGATCGTGACACGCTTGATGCCGCCCAGATCGAAATCCATGTCGGGCAGGGCGACCTGATTTTCCAGCGGGCGCAAATAGCTTTGCAGCGTCTGCGCCACCACCACCGGCTGCTCGAAGATTTCCTTCTGCATGAAATGGCGGTAATTGCCTTTGTCGATCATCGCGCCGGATACGCCGGAGCTGGTGACGGGACGCTCGACGGGCTGGTTGTCGCGGTCGAATATTTCGACCGCTTCACGGCTGACGACGGCCCAGTCGCCTTCTTCCAGATAGGCGATCTTCTGCGTTAGCGGCGCAAGCGCCAATGCGTCGGAGCCAAGGAAATTCTCTCCCTCGCCATAGCCGACGACCAGCGGCGCGCCCAACCGCGCGCCGATCAGCATGTCGGGATGGGCGCGGAACATGATCGCGAGCGCGAAGGCCCCGTGCAGGCGGGGTAGCACCGTCGCCACCGCCTGCCGGGGCTCGGCGCCGCGCTCGACTTCGCGGGCGATCAGGTGGCCCACGACCTCGGTGTCGGTCTGGCTGGCGAAGGTGCGGCCTTCGGCGATCAGTTCGTCCCGCAGCGACTTGAAATTCTCGATAATGCCATTGTGGACCAGCGTGACATCGCCCACGATGTGCGGATGGGCATTGTCCTCGGTCGGCGCGCCATGCGTCGCCCAGCGTGTATGCGCGATGCCGCCGCTGCCCGGCAGCGGTTCGAGCGCCAGCTTCTTGGCCAGATTGTTGAGCTTCCCCTCTGTCCGGCGACGCTCGAACGTGCCGTCATGGACGGTGCAGACACCCGCCGAGTCATAGCCGCGATATTCCAGCCGGCGCAGGCCGTCCACCAGCCGTTCCGCCACATCGTCCTTGCCCAAAATGCCGATAATGCCGCACATGATCTTCTCTCTTTGCGCCTGCTTGAGTGGTTGGCCTGGTTTCTCGTCGTCCCTGCGAAGGCAGGGATTCCGCTTTCTTCTGCTGGCCGATGATTAAGCGGGGCCCCTGCCTTCGCAGGGGCAAAGGGTTTATCTACGAGTTTGGTTTTGCCGCCTTCTTCTTCGCGCTCATCGCCTCGCGGAACCTGGCCGCCCAGCCGGGCTTTGCCTGCTGTGTCCCGCGCGCCAAGGCAAGGGCGTTGTTTGCGACATCCTGCGTCACCACCGATCCAGCGCCGACGATGGCGCCGTCGCCGATGCTGACCGGCGCGACAAGGGCACTGTTGGACCCGATGAACGCGCCCGCGCCGATCCTTGTCTTATATTTGAAAAAGCCGTCATAATTGCAGGTGATGGTGCCAGCCCCGATATTCGCGCCGGGGCCGACTTCCGCATCGCCGATGTAGGAAAGGTGATTGACCTTCGCCCCCGGTCCCAGCCGGGCCTTCTTAATTTCAACGAAGTTGCCGACCTTTGCTCCCTGGCCGACCTCCGCGCCGGGACGCAGGCGGGCATAGGGACCGACTTCCGCGCCACTCCTCACCTGCGCGCCTTCCAGATGGGAAAAGGCGCGGATGACGGCCTTGTCCTCCACCGTGACGCCGGGACCGAAGACGACATTGGGCTCGATCAGCACATCCTTGCCGATCACTGTGTCGTGGCTGAAAAAGACGGTTTCGGGCGCGGTCAGCGTCGCGCCCTCGCGCATTGCCTCGACCCGGCGGCGGCGTTGCCATTCCCCCTCCACGGCGGCGAGTTCGATGCGGCTGTTGATGCCTGCGACTTCCCAGTTCTCCGTTTCGACCACAGCGCTTTTCCGCCCGCCCTTTGCTGCGAGCATGACGATGTCGGGCAGATAATATTCGCCCGCCGCATTGTCGTTTTCGATCCGCGCCAGCAGCGTGAACAGGTCTTCCCCGCGCACCGCCATCAGCCCGCTGTTGCACAGGGTGACGGCGCGCTCGGCGTCACTGGCGTCCTTATACTCGACCATCTTTTCGATGATGCCGTTCCTGTCGGCGACAATCCGGCCATAAGCGCCGGGATCGTCCGGGCGGAAGCCAAGCACGACGGCCACGGGCGCGTCCTTGTCATGCAGCCGCTCCAGCATCGTCCGCATGGTTTCCGGCCGCACCAGCGGCACGTCGCCGTAAAGGATCAAGACATCGCCGGTAAAGCCGTTGAAGGTCGATTCGGCCTGCTGCACCGCATGGCCGGTGCCCAGCTGCTGGTCCTGTACGACGATCCGCACGTCATGGCCCTCGACCGCCGCCTCCACCTGATCGCGTCCCGCGCCGACGACCAGAATTTTCTTCTCGGGCTGCAATGTCTCTATGCTGGCGATCAGATGGAGCAGCATGGGCCGACCGGCGATGGGGTGCAGCACCTTGTGGGTGGCGGATTTCATCCGCGTGCCCTGTCCGGCGGCAAGGATGATGGTGGCTAGCGGACGCATCGTGGCGAGATTTCCGTTCCTCTGGCAGTTGTTACAGCTTTACCGCCCTCTGCCATGTTTGGCTTGCTTATGCCACTGGGCAAAGGGCAAGAGGCGTTCCCATGAAGAAAATTCCTTTCGATATCGTTGGCTTTGATCTGGACGGCACGCTGCTGGATACCAGCGGCGATCTTGCCGCGGCCGTCAATCACACGCTGGCGATCATGGGGCGGCCGCTTTTCACGGTCGAGGAGATCAAGCTACTGGTGGGGCGCGGGGCGAAGATGATGTTGCAGCGCGGATTGGAGGTATCGGGCGGCTGCACCGAGGCGCTGATGAAGCAGTATCTGCCCGTGCTGCTGGAATATTATGGCGAAAATCTCGCGCGCCACAGCCGGGCCTATCCCGGCCTCATTGAGGCGATGGACGAATTGCATGCGCGCGGCGTCAGGCTGGCGATCTGCACCAACAAATATGAACGCTTCGCCACCGCGCTGATCGACCAGATGGGCATGGCCCAACGCTTTGACGCGATTGTCGGCGGCGACACCATGGGACCGGGGAAAGCCAAGCCGCACGCCGCCCCTGTCCAGGAAATGATCCTCCGCTGCGGCGGCGGGCGCACCGTCTTCCTGGGCGACAGCATCAACGATACCATGGCGGCGAAGAATGCCGGCATTCCCAGCATCGCTGTCAGCTTCGGATTTCTGATGCAGCCAATCGAGGAACTGGGGGCGGATTTGATTATCCACCATTATGACGATTTGGTTCCGGCGCTGGAAAACTGGCCGAACGCCGGTTGAGAATGTTCCGGAAGGCAGGCCCGCGTCCGCCCTTCTAAATCCGCGTCGCCGACGCGAAGCCGCCATCGACCCAGATCAGCGGATCGATCGACGGGTGGTTCACGATCCGCTGCACCTGGCCGATGAACAGCGTGTGCGTCGCAACGCCCAGCGTCATCTGCGTGGTGCAGATAAGGCTCGCCACCGCGTCGGGCAGAACGGGCAGTCCTTCGTCCGAGGCAACCCAGCCGCCTGTCGAAAAGCGCTCGATTCCCTTCTTTCCGCCGCTGAAGACGCCGACCAGGTCACGATGCCGCTCCGCCAGCAGGTTGATGCAAAAACGCTGTTCGGCCTGCAAGACGGGCGAGAGACTGGCGCTGCGATTGACGGCGACAAGCACGGTCGGCGGATCGGATGTCACCGAAGTGACCGCCGTTGCCGCCATTCCGCTCCAGCTTTCGCCGGTCCCGGTCGTGACAATGGCGATGGTGGTGGCCAGGCGGCGCATGGCCTGTTTGAAGTCATCCGAGAGCGTGTCCGTGATCATGTATTTCCCTTAAACGCCGATCAACTCGGCTCAAAGCAGGACGTTTATTGCCCCTGCGATCCAATGACGGCAACCGGAATACGTCCAATTTCAGACTTATTTCGACTGCCGGACAGGAAAAGGCCCCGATTTCAATGTTGCAAAAACTGCAATCATATCGTTGCACTTTGCGATTGAAGGCGTTGTTGCGGCGCAGCATATGGGCATCAAGAAAACAAGCAGGGTGCTTTGAGGGCGTTTAACAGGAGTAGATCTTATGAGAACGCTTTCCATTCTTTTGCTGTCGGTCCTGGCAGCTGCCGCAGAAATCTCGCTGGCCGTAGCCTAGTTGGCCAGGATGAGAGATCCTCGAGACGGAACGGGGCGAACCGGTGGCGGTTCGCCCCGTTTTTCGTTCAACGCCAGATCATGACGTGTCCGGTCTCATCGACCCTGACAGCTTTCAACGGCAGCGACGTTTGCTGTCGATTTCCTTGCCGATCAACGCACCTGCGGCCGCGCCGACGATAGTACCGGTGGCGCGATCACCCCTGGTATCGATCGACCGGCCGACCAGAGCGCCAGCTACGCCGCCGACAACCAGCCCGACCGTTCCGTCCGATTTGCGGCAGTACATTCGGCCGTCCCGCCCGCGCCATTCCTTGTACCTGTAATCCCTCGCCTCGGCCTGACTGGCGGGAAAGGCGACGACCGCCGGAACGGCCAGCGACGCCGCCGCGAGTGAAAGCATGATAGTGCGCATGACAAATTCCCTTCTTTTTGTTTTGTACCCACCCGACAAGCGCTGCAATATGGCGATGGTTGCCTGAACATGGAGCAACGATAACAAGATATTGAAATCCTGCCGTTTATAGGCGGCAGGGTGCCCCGGATTGAAATGAAGGCGCGAATCACGCGTCCAGGGGCCGGGTCGCACGGGGGAATGAATGCTTACATACAGGGTGGATGCCGAACGCGGCATCGTCGAAATCCAGATTGATGGACCAACGGACAGTGAAAGCTATCGTGCGCTTATCCAGGAACTGGACGCGCAGATCGCTGCCCGGGGCCAGATCAAGGTGCTTGAGATCATTTGCGACCTGGGCTGGGTCAGTCCCGCCGTCTGGTGGGAGGATCTTGGCTGGTCCTTTCGCCACTTGAGGGATATTTCCCGCGCCGCGGTCGTTACGGACAAAAGCTGGATTGGTTCCATCGTCAAGATGATGAGCGGCGTGATGACGGCGGAGGTCCGGGTATTCGGTCTTGCGGACCTTGATAAGGCGCGCGAGTGGCTCGCTGGCTGAGAGATTCGGCGGCGCCATGTTATGGCCGCCGGAGGATTTGCCCATGCATATAGCGCTTCTCCTGTCTGCAATCCCGCTCCTTCTGGCCCCCGCGCCGCTGGACGTCGAAAGCGGCGCTCCGAAACGCGTGGAAGTCATCCTGGCGGATTTCAGCTATTCGCCCCAAACGATCCGGCTGCGTGCCGAAGAACAGGTCGTGCTGCGCCTCACCAATCGCGGGTCCGGCGGTCATAATTTTTCTGCGCCGGAATTTCTTGCAGCGGCGCGGCTTGATCCCGCCAGCGCGGCGCTGGCGCGCAAAGGCAAAGTGGAAGTCAAGAAGGGCGCAAGCGTCGATCTGACGCTGACCCCTGCCGCAGGGCGCTACAAGCTCAAATGCACGCATTTCCTTCACAGCGGTTTCGGCATGAAGGGCGAAATCATCGTTGAATAGCAGCGCTGCTTGCCGCAACGCATGCGCTGAGCCATGGTCCCTGCCATTGACTGGCAGGAGCTGGATTTATGGACAGGTTCTTTACCCAATTCGCCCAGAGCGGGGCGATGATGGCAGGCAGGCCGCAGGCGTTTATCCTGGCGCTTGCCATCATTCTGGTCTGGGGGCTTAGTGGGCCGGTCTTCGGCTGGTCGGACACCTGGCAGCTGGTGATCAATACCGGCACCACCATCATTACCTTCCTGATGGTCTTCCTGATCCAGAACGCCCAGAATCGCGATGCAAGCGCGATTCAGGCCAAGCTTGACGAACTGATCCGCGCGCTGGAGCCTGCCCGCAACGAATTCATCGGCATCGAACATCTCACTGAAACGGAGCTGGAGAAAATCCGCAAGTTGCTGGAGGACACGTACGGCGAAGGCAGCCTCCGCCATGGGGCGGTCACGCGGCTGATCGGGCGGCGGTGATTCTTGCTCCCTGTCGGCCATCGCGCTCAATAGGGTTTTGACCTTATGGCTGATGGGTACCCGAGCGTGTAGATTGTCCGGCATGGACCATAAATCCGGTTGCCATGCGGATGCACAGCCGCCCTCTGTCGCTGCGGCAGAGGGGAGCCGGAAAATCGTCTACACTTGCCCGATGCACCCGGAGATCGAGCAGATCGGTCCCGGCACCTGTCCCATCTGCGGCATGGCGCTGGAACCCAAGGGCGGGGCGCTTCTCGAGGGGCCATCGGACGAATATCGCGACATGCGGCGGCGCTTTATCGTTTCGGTAATCCTTTCCGCGCCGCTCGCCTTGCTTGCGATGTCCCGCCATCTCTGGCCCTGGCTGGGGCAGGCGATGGCGCATGGCACGCTCGACCGGATCGAACTGGCCCTCGCGAGCCCCGTCGTGCTCTGGGGTGGCTGGCCCTTTTTCGTGCGTGGCTGGCAGAGCATCCTGAAACGCCGCGCCAACATGTTCACGCTGATTGCGGCCGGCACGGGCGTGGCCTGGGTGTATTCGCTGGCGGCTGTGCTCGCGCCCGGCATCTTCCCACCCGCCTTTCGCGGTCCGCACGGTGAGGTCGGCCTGTATTTCGAGGCCGCGGCGGTCATCGTCACGCTCGTCCTGCTGGGTCAGCTGCTGGAACTGCGCGCCCGCGAGCAGACGGGGTCAGCCATCCGGGCGTTGCTCGACCTGTCGCCCAAGACCGCGCATCTGGTCGAAAACGGGCGCGAGCGAACGGTTTCGCTCGACGCGATTCAGACAGGGGACCTGGTGCGGGTCAAGCCCGGCGAGGCCGTGCCAGTCGATGGCTCAGTCAAGGAGGGCCGCTCCGCGCTTGATGAGTCGATGCTGACGGGGGAGCCACTGCCGGTGGAGAAGGGGCCTGGCGATGCCGTCACCGGCGGGGCGATCAACGGCGATGGTAGCTTCATCATGGTTGCCGAACGGATCGGTTCAGAGACCATGCTCGCCCGCATTGTCCAGATGGTGGCCGAGGCGCAGCGGAGCCAGGCGCCGATCCAGAGAAAGGTCGATCAGCTGTCCGCCTGGTTCGTGCCCTCGGTTCTGGCGTTGGCAATTCTGGCGTTCATCTATTGGTCGGTCGCAGCGCCGCCGCCCGCCATGGCCTTTGCACTGGTCGCCGCCGTGTCGGTGCTGATTATCGCCTGCCCCTGCGCTCTGGGCCTTGCGACCCCCATGTCGATCATGGTCGGCGTAGGGAAGGGTGCGCAGACCGGCGTGCTCATCAAGAATGCACAGGCGCTTGAGCGTTTTGCGGCCGTCGATACGCTGGTGGTCGATAAGACGGGAACGCTGACGCAGGGGCGTCCCGCACTGGCGGGCGTCGAGGCGGCTGAGGGCTTTTCCGAAGAGGACATCCTGACCTTCGCCGCTGCCCTTGAAGGGTCAAGCGCTCATCCGCTGGCCAACGCCATTGTCACTGGCGCGGAGGAAATGGGCCTGCATTTGCCTCCCGTGGCGGATTTCGTCTCCGTCAGCGGCAAGGGCGTGCGGGGCCGGATCGCTGGCCGCCGCGCCGCGATTGGCAATGCCGCGATGATGGCGGAGGAAGGCGCGGATATCTCTGCCCTTGCCGCCGCCGACAGCTACCGGGATGAAGGTGCGACGGTCATGTTCGTTGCGGTGGACGGACATGCAGCGGGCATGATCGCGGTCGCCGATCCGATCAAGCCGACGACGGTCGAAGCGATCCGCCGCCTCCACCGCGAAGGGCTTCGCCTCATCATGCTGACTGGCGACAATGCCCGCACGGCGCAAACGGTGGCCCAGCGCCTGGGCATTGACGAGGTGATTGCCGAAGTTTTGCCGCAGGACAAGGACGCCGCGATCGAACGGCTCAAGCGGGAAGGGCGTATCGTCGCGATGGCGGGGGACGGCGTCAACGATGCCCCCGCGCTGGCGCGTGCGGACATCGGTATCGCCATGGGCACGGGCGCGGATGTGGCGGTCGAAAGCGCCGGCGTGACGCTGGTCAAGGGCGATCTGATGGGCCTGGTCCGCGCCCGCCGTCTTTCACGCGGGGTCGTGAGCAATATCCGGCAGAACCTGGTCTTCGCCTTCGGCTACAATGCGCTGGGGATCCCCATTGCGGCGGGCGTGCTTTACCCCGTGACCGGTCTGCTGCTCAATCCGATGATCGCGGCGCTGGCGATGAGCCTGTCCTCGGTTTCGGTCATCGCCAATGCGCTGAGGCTTCGGACGCTGGATCTGGAGGCCGGGTAGATCTACCCCTTTTCAAACCCATGCATCCGCCGGGACCATTGGAAGGCGATCACCGCGCCCTTGGCCGGCTGGATCATCAGCAGCGCCAGCACAGCGGTCAGCGATGGCCAGAACAGCATCTGCGCCCCTACCGGCACAGCGAACCAGAGGTTCACCTCCACCACCAAAGGCACGATGATGTGGCCGAGCAGCAGGATGACCAGATAGGCCGGAAAATCGTCCGCCTGATGCCCCTGCCAGCCTTGTCCGCAATGGCCGCATTGATCGACGGGCTTCAGGAAACGCCGGAACAGCGGCGCTTCCCCGCAGGCGGGGCAGCGGCCGCGCAATGCGCGTGGCAGCATGGGCAGAAAGGGGCGGTCTTCAGCGCTGGACATGGGCTTGTCATAAGGCATAACGGTAGATATATCAACTTCCTGTACTGATGTATAAAACATCATAATGGATATGTGAATGATAACTTCCGGGCAATTGCGCGCCGCCCGCGCTCTGTTGGGCATCGACCAGCGGGCGCTTGCGGCATTGGTCGGTGTATCGCTACCTACGGTACAGCGCATGGAATCATCGGACGGGATCGTGCGGGGGAATGTCGACACGCTGATGAAAATGGTCGACGGCCTGCGCGAGGCGGGGATTGAACTGATCGGCGAAAATATGCCCAGCACCGGCGACGGCCGGGGCGTGCGGCTGCTGATGCCAAAGGAGCGTGGCAATGCCGATCTTTGAAAGCTGGCTCGACCGGGCGGGACGGAATGGCGACCGGACGCTGACCGACCGGGAGGCTTATTCCGCTTCGCCGTCGCACGAACGCTTCCTGCCCAAACTCGCGACCGTCTTTGCCGAAGGCTATGGCGGCAAGCGGCTGCGGGCCGATGTTCTGGCCGGTCTGACCGTTGCGGTCGTCGCCCTTCCGCTCGCTATGGCGCTCGGCATCGCCAGTGGCGCGTCGCCGGACAAGGGGCTGGTAACGGCCATCGTCGCGGGTTTCCTGATCTCGCTGCTCGGCGGATCGAGGGTGCAGATTGGCGGACCGACGGGTGCGTTTGTGGTGGTCGTTTTCAGCGTCATCGCGAAGCATGGCTATGACGGGCTGGTGCTGGCGACGCTGCTGGCCGGGATTATCCTGGTAATCGCGGGCTATTCCCGCCTTGGCGGGCTCGTCCGCTTCATTCCAGCGCCCGTGGTGACGGGTTTTACCGCCGGGATCGCGGTCATCATCGCGACCAGCCAGATCATGGACCTGGCCGGCCTGTCCATTGCCGACGCACCCGCCGATTTCCTGCCGCGCTGGCAGGCCTATTGGCGCGCGTCCGGGGGCTTTGACCCGATGACGCTGGCGCTCGGGCTGGGCTGCCTCGCGACAATCCTGCTGCTGCGCCGTTTCACGCCAAAACTGCCGGCCTATCTGATCGTCATCGTCCTTGCGGCGCTGGCAGTGCGCTTTGGGGGAGCAGATGTCGCCACGATCGGCTCGCGCTTTCCCGACCTTCCTTCGGGATTGCCCATGCCCACGCTTCCGGCCTTTGACGCGCAGAAGCTGGTCGATGTGCTGCCTGCGGCCTTCACCATTGCCTTTCTTGCCGGGATAGAGGCCTTGCTGTCCGCTGTGGTTGCCGACGGGATGACCGGATACCGGCATCGCTCCAATCAGGAACTGGTGGCGCAGGGTGTCGCCAATGTTGGTTCCGCCATGTTCGGCGGCCTTCCCGCCACCGGGGCCATCGCCCGCACCGCCACCAATATCCGCAGCGGCGGAACGAGTCCTATAGCGGGGATCATCCACGCCGTCGCGCTGCTGCTCTTCGTTCTCTTCGCCAGCGATCTCATGAAGCTGGTGCCGATGGCCGCGCTTGCCGCCGTGCTGCTGATGGTCGCCTGGGGCATGAGCGAAGCCGGACGGTTCATCAGCCTGCTGCGCATTTCGGCCGACGACCGGGCGGTGCTGCTCATCACCTTTGGCCTTACCGTGCTGGTCGATCTGACGGTCGCCATCGGTGTTGGTGTGACCCTGGCCTCGCTCATGTTCATGGCGCGCATGGCTCGCACGGTGCAGATCAGCGCGGTGTCCGACAATATGGCGGAAGAGCCGGGCCAGCGCGAAAACCTGCCCGAAGGGGTCGAGGTGTTCCGCATCGCCGGTCCCTTCTTCTTCGGCGTGGCGGGCGAACTGGTCGAAGTCCTAAAGCGCATCGACCGTCCGCCCCGGGCGATCATCCTGCGGATGGAGGATGTCCCCTATCTCGATTCCAGCGGCCTTGTGGCGCTGGCCGAACTCCGCCGCCAATGCGCGCGTTTAGGGAGCGCGGTCATCCTGTGCACAGGCGACCAGGGACTGCTGGAGCGGCTGGCGCGCATCCAGACCCACGGTGCCGCCGCGCCGGTCTATGTGGCTTCGAGCTTTCCCGAGGCGATGGAGAAGGCGAAGGGGATGGGGTAGGGGGACGGGACGTTCTGCAAAATTGCCGTCGTTCGTCATTCCCGCGAAAGCGGGAACCCATCTCACCGCATGGTTTAACGCTGGAGATTGGGGCAAGATGGGTCCCCGCTTTCGCGGGGGTGACGAGTGCTTGAACGGCGCAATCCGGAACTCAAGCTGCCGCTACCGCACAACCTCCGGCAAGATCGCGTCCAGCAACAGCATCCCCGGCTCCAGCACCCTCAGCCGCTCGCCCTCCAGCCTTACCAGCCCCAGCTTGGTAAGGCGCTCAATGGCATCTCGATCCACCAAGGCGTTCCGATCCAACCCGGAAAGACGGGAAGTCCGCGCCAGATCCACCCCCTCATCCAGCCGCAGGCCCATCAACAGCGCTTCAGCGGCCCGGTCCTCCGCCGAGAGCGCCGTTTCACTCTCGATCCCGTGCCCGTTGCGGGCGATCGCCGATAGCCAGTTTTCGGGCTTCTTGCGCCGCTGGATCGCCATGCCGCCGCGCCGCCCATGCGCGCCGGGGCCGATGCCGGCATAATCCTGATAGCGCCAATAGATAAGGTTGTGGCGGCTTTCCTCGCCTGGCCGGGCATGGTTGCTGATCTCATAGGCGGGAAGGCCGGCCTCAGCCGTCGCCGCGCGGGTCAGTTCAAACAGGCTGGCGGCATGGTCGGGATCGGCGGGGATGAACTCGCCCCTGCGGACCATCGTTTCAAAGCGTGTGCCCGGCTCGATCGTGAGCTGGTAGAGCGAAAGATGGGAGGTGCCGAATGACAGCGCGCGCGCCAACTCCGCCGCCCATGCCGCCTCGCCCTGACGGGGGCGGGCGTAGATCAGGTCGAAGCTCACCCGCCCGAACAGGCGCTGCGCTGCGTCGAGCGCCGCCAACCCCTCTTGCACGTCATGCGCCCGGCCCAGAAAACGCAGCGCTTCGTCCTCCAGCGCCTGAAGACCCAGCGACACCCGGTTGACGCCCGCGCGCGCCAGATCGGCGAAGCGCGCCGCCTCCACTGAGGAGGGGTTGGCCTCCAGCGTGATCTCGATATCCTCGGCAAAGCCCCAATGGTCCCGCGCGGCGTGAAGGATCGCCTCGACGGTGGCGGGCGGCATCAGCGAAGGCGTCCCCCCGCCGAAGAAGATCGAGGACAGCCGGCGTCCGCCGGTCAGTGCCGCCTCATGCGCCATGTCCTTGAGCAGCGCATCGCGCCAGGTGTTTTGGTCGATGCTCTCGCGCACATGGCTGTTGAAATCGCAATAAGGGCACTTTGTGACGCAAAAAGGCCAGTGCACGTAGAGCGCCAGTGCTTCCGTTCGGGCTGCGTTAACGTTGCCTTCGTCCATATGCGCCACCCTATGGTCGCAATCCTATTAGCGGAAAAGCCAATAATGCTGAAATCCGTTCTCCTGCTCCTTGCCCTTCCGGCTGTCCTGGCGACTCCCGCTCTGGCCCAGCGCTATGACGATTATGATGAGCGGGACGATTATCGTTACGATGACGATGAATCGCCCGCCATCTATTGGGATGAAGCGCCCGCCGAGTTGCAGCCGCGCGGAGCCGCGTTGCTGCAGTCCGTCATAATGCAGCGGCACAATGCCGCCCGCCGCGTCGTGGGGCAGAGGCCGCTTCGCTGGAACGCCCGGCTGGCCACCGACGCGAAACGCTATGCCGATCAATTGGCGCGCACCCGGCTCTTCAAGCACAGCCGGGAACCGCGCGGGGCGACGCCGCAGGGCGAAAATCTATGGATGGGGAGTTCCGGCTATTTCAGCTATGACGAAATGGCGGCAAGCTGGATCGACGAAAAACGCTGGTTCCGCCGCGCCGCCATGCCCAAGGTCAGCACCACCGGCCGCTGGACCGATGTCGCCCATTATACGCAGGTCATATGGCACAGCACGACCGATGTGGGGTGCGCGATCGGCGACAATGGCAAGGACGAATATCTCGTCTGCCGCTATGGCCCGCCAGGCAATGTCTATGGCCGCGACCCGCTGGGCGGGGATGAGCCACCAGCGCCGGTCAGGACGGGTTATTAGACCGGCGTGCGTTTAATCTGAACCACATCCGTTCGTCCCGAGCGTAGTCGAGGGACGTTGGAGGGGACGCAGCGTGTCTCGACTTGCCGCAGGCAAGCATTTGAAAAGCTCTATTTCTCTCGACCCGGCTGATGAGGATTTAAATCGGCTTATTGCCGAACAGGCTTCGCAATTTCGAGCAGCGCTGGTGGAGGAGAGCCGTTCCGCAATAGGCAGGGAGCTCTGCTGCAGATTCCCAAGGGAGACTATCGTCTTCTGTTGGTCGACGAGCCTGAAGGCTTCAATGAGAACGCAACGTCGATCGACCAGCCGGGGCCGCGCGCCGCGCAAAAGCGGCTATGGACAGCAGTCGCAATCTGCCTTGCATCTACCGCAGCGCTGTGGGCGACACTGTTCCTTGCCAGCGGCCGCGCGAGTCCAGCCAACCCGTCCTTAGGCCAAACCTCTTTCTGGAAACCTGTCGCGACCCACAAGCGATTGCCGCTGATCGCGGCGGGCGATTTCTACATGGTGGTGGAAAGCGGGCCGGATGGCAAAATTGAGCGTCTTTCCATGCGTCCAACGATCCGCTCGGGACGCGACCTTGACAATTATTTGAGGATGCATCCCGATCAATACAGCAAGTTGCGAGACCGTGATATCCACCGTGTTCCTGCGAAAATTGCGGAGAAATGGCATCAAGTGCCCCGACATAAATGATGCCTGATGATTTCATCATGTCCGGATCAAGATGGTGATGATGTTGTCGGCTGGGATGACAGCTACTTAAATAGTATGACAAATTGCTTATGGGTTTTAAAATATCAGAACTAACAGAATACAAGTCTTCGTTATTAAAAATATGACGCATTTCAAATTTTTGTTGTAAAGTGTTCATAAAACTGTCGGAAGATTCTATTGAAAAATCTTGAATTACCTCATTACTTCCATCAGATTTCTGTTTTCTCAAAAACATGAAATAATCGCCTATGACGATAAATGTCGGATTTTTTCCCCCACTGAAAGGCCGCCAAAGCTCGGAATGGCCGAGTAAATTCCTTGGGCCCCGGACGTAGTTCAAATACAGCAAGGCTGCCGCTGCGTTAAACAGCAATACTATCAATAGGGCGGCCCCTATCCGACCGAAACGTTGGCGGGGAGCCGTGGTTCGCTCCGCAGCCGCTTTTTCCTCCTTGCTCGCAACGCTGGGTGTTTCGAGGAGGAGGCAATACTCCCCTTGACGAATAGTCAGGCGTTTGCCCGGCTTATCGATATAGAACAGGTCAAGTTTCTTGCGAAGCCGATAGACGCCGACCCGAACCCGAGATCCTTGATGCCCCGGCTCGCTCGAACCCTCCTGAAATACCTCCTCGGCAATTTCCGTCTCTGCCGGAGCCGCCAAGCATGAAATCGGTCAACGCGCGCATACCTGACAAAGTCTGCTGCTCAACCGTATCGGTGCCGATGTTCATACGTTTGATCTGTCCCCCGCTGAGTGGCACAGAGCCAGCGGGCTTTCTTCAACGTAATCGCTGCCAAGCCCTCCTTCTCGATCTTTTCGAGCCACTCTTTCGCTACCGCCTCGAAGGTGTTGGTTGCGGCAATGGACTTGGCAATCTTTTCAAGCTTTGCTTGTTCCAAAGGATCAAGCCCCTTGGCAAGCTGGCGACGAGCTGCCAGCAGCATCTCCCGCGCATCGCATCGGAGCGCGGTCCATCATCTGTACCATCAATGTATCTGGATGCAGGTGGAACTGACCGAACTGACGTGGCCAGTTATACCATAAAAATCGTCGGAAAACAGCCATTCCGTGGACGTCCTTGGACGTGTCTGGAAGCTGAAATGGAGGCCCGAGCCGGAATCGAACCGGCGTGCAAGGATTTGCAGTCCTCTGCGTAACCACTCCGCCATCGGGCCTCGCCCGCCTGTTCGCGGGAGCCCGGCTGCTACCGCAGAACAGGTCCCAGTGCAATCGTGAAGTTCAGCAGGTCGAGCCGTGTCAGTTTCCGGCTCGGAGCGGAGCAAAAAATGCGCGAAGACGCTTGGCCTTGGCCGCCAATCGGACTAGACAGCCTTGAGACGATTTACTGTATTGCAATTGCAATACAGTCATGCCAAGCGAGACTGATCGTGACCGAGCACAATTTCAAATCGATGCGCGCCGCCATGGTGGAAAGCCAGCTCCGTACAAGCGATGTCAATGATCCGCGCGTGATCGCGGCGATGGCAAGCGTGCCGCGCGAGGCGTTTCTTCCGGCAGACCGGCAGGCGCTCGCCTATATCGACCGGCCGGTGAAGCTGTCGGATGCGCGCTCGCTCAATCCGCCATTGGCGACGGGCCGCCTGCTGACGGCGGCGGAGGTCGATGCGGAGGACAAGGTGCTCGTTGTCGGCGCGGCGACGGGGTACGGCGCCGCATTGCTGTCGCAGCTGGCTTCGTCGGTTGTCGCCGTGGAAGAAGATGAAGCGCTGCTCCCACGCGCAAAAGCGGTGCTGGCCGGTTATGAAAATGTCACGCTGGTTCCCGGTTCGCTGGCCCAGGGTGCCCGCAAGCACGCGCCTTATTCGTTGATCTTCATTGATGGCGCGGTGGAGGAAATTCCGGCCGCGCTGATCAAGCAACTGGCCGATGGCGGCCGCCTGGTCACGGCGATCTCCGACCGGGGTGTTACCCGCCTGGCGTTGGGCCGCAAAAGTGGCGGAGCATTCGGCATGACGCATTTTGCCGATAGCGAAGCCGTCGTACTGCCGGGTTTTGAAAAGCCCAAGAGCTTCACCTTCTGAGGATGCCCATGACCAAGCGCCGCATGTCGATCACCGCGTCTGCCGCAGCGCTTGCCCTTCTCTCACATGGGCAGGCCTCGGCCGATACGCTGACAGAGGCGCTCGCCAAAGCCTATCGCACCAATCCCACGCTGACAGGCGCGCGGGCGGCGCAGCGGGCCAATGACGAAAATGTGCCCATTGAAAGAAGCGCCGGCCTGCCGAACGTGAATGCGGGCGGCAGTTACACCGAAAATCTCAGGGGCTCGGGCGTCAGCATCGACCGCTTTTCCAGGGCCGTGAATGGCGGCGTCAACCTGACGGTGCCCATCTATCAGGGTGGAGCTGTGGCCAACAGCGTCAACGCGGCAAAGGCGCGCGTGGCCGCTGGCCAGGCAGATTTGCGCGGGACAGAGGCCAGCCTGTTCAGCGCGGTGGTGGCCGCCTATATGAACGTGATCCGCGATAGCGCCATTGTCGCCCTGAACCAGTCGAATGTCCGCGCTCTGGTGGTCAATCTAGAGGCTACGCGGGATCGTTTCGAGGTTGGCGACCTGACCCGCACCGACATCGCGCAATCGGAATCGCGGCTTGCCCTGGCACGGAGCGATTTGCAGGGCGCGGAAGCGCGGTTGATCTCTGCTCGCGAAAATTATGTGCGTCTGGTGGGCGATGTTCCGGTCGATCTGCAACCGCCCCCGCCGCTCCCCAATTTGCCGGTGTCCCCGGATGATGCGGTGGATGTCGCCATGGCCGGCAACCCCGATATCGCCGCCGCGCGCAAGGTAAGGGATGCCGCCGCCTATGATGTAAAGGTTGCCAGGGCGTCGCGCCTGCCAACGCTGTCGGCGACGGCGGATGGCGGTTATGTGGACTATCTGGGCAGCCTGGATCTCGTTCCCGGCGGGGGCAGCAGCCCGACGCAGAGCGGGACAACGGCGGCGGCGGGCGTGACGGCAACCATCCCGCTCTTTCAGGGCGGACGACCGGCAGCCCTGATCCGGCAGGCACAGGCGCGGGAAAGTCAGTCCATCGAGCAGGCGATCGAGGTGGAACGGGGCGTCATCGCCCAGACCCGGGCGGCCTACGCAAGCTGGCGGGCGGCCAATGAAGTCATTGCGTCCAGCCAGGTCGCGGTGGACGCCACTCAATTGTCGCTGGAGGGCGTTCGGGCCGAAAACACCGTCGGCACGCGGACGATTCTCGACATTTTGAACGCGGAGCAGGAATATCTGAACGCGCAGGTTCAACTCGTTTCGGCCCGGCGTGACGCCTATGTGGCGGGCTTTTCGCTACTGGCGGCGATGGGGCGGGCGGAAGCCCAGGATCTGGGTCTGGATGGCGGGGCCCTTTATGATCCCGTGGCCAATTATGAACGGGTAAAGGGCCGCATCTGGGATTGGGACAGCGATCCCGCGCCCCAACCGCAGTCGACGAGCACCGTTGACACGCCCGCGCAAAACTCCATTGTGGGCCCATTGGACAGAAATTGAGGCCGGATCATGGGGGATTTGACGAGAGAACCCTCGATGGAGGAGATACTGTCTTCCATCAAGCGCATCATCGCCGAGGAAGGCGAAAGTGCCGGAAAACCATCGCCACGCGGTGCTGGCCGGGACAAGGCGAAGCAGAAGGCGCGCGACGAGCAGTCTTCGGCTGACACAGCCATGGCGACGCTCGACTCGCTGGACGCGGAATTGGCGGATGGAATTCTCGAACTGACCGAGGCGGTTGAACCTGAATTTGAGGGCCAAGAGACGGGGCGCAATGCGTCCACGGCCGAGATGGAGGGTGAAGATATGACGGATAAGGTCATTTTGTCCGACGAAGCCGCGGTTGCCAGCCGAAATTCGCTCGCTGCGCTTTCGGCCCTGCTGATCCGCCCGGACGACGCACCGTCGAATACGCTTGAAGGGCTGGTCCGCGACATGCTTCGGCCGATGCTGCGCGAATGGCTGGACGCCAATTTGCCCGAACTGGTGGAAAAAATGGTCGCGAAGGAAATCGCCCGCCTGACCGAGGGACGGCTTTAACACCTGTCGCTTCAAGAATGACGGATAGGGGTGGGTTGCTGCCATTCGGCCCCAAGTCAATTCCGTCGGCAGGGACCCCGCTTCCTTTTGACAAGCTTGAAGAAAAAGCTGGGTCCCTGCCTTCGCAGGGGCGACGGGTTAATTTGTTGCCGGGTGCGGACTGGCGGGTTTCAGGCGTGGGCTATCGGAAACTGCCCTTGGTTCATCGCGAAGATTTTTGGCGGCTCACGAGGACAGACTTGACGCCTCTTTAGTCGTCACCCCGGACTTGATCCTGGGTCCCGCTTTTCTGGATCAGGCCAGCAAGTCGAACATATCCTGCCAATCGGGGTTGCCGCGTTCGATCAGGTCGAACTTCCATTGACGATGCCAACGCTTGAGGCGTTTTTCGTGCGCGATGCAA
>Ga0307414_10000569_pt1 | contig 19267 bp, 19 predicted proteins | sample DK1Ometagenome_FD_203804 | JGI IMG/M metagenome (GOLD analysis project Ga0307414, IMG submission 203804) | Maize rhizosphere microbial communities from greenhouse at UC Davis, California, United States - DK15-O-3 | ecosystem: Host-associated > Plants > Roots > Rhizosphere > Soil | place: USA... | reverse complement strand
TAGGTCTGGCGGAAATCCTCCTGGCGCTCGTTGCGGATTTCCTCCATCAATCCCGGATAGCGGTCGTGGCCGATCCGGCAGGTCAGCGCATCGACCAGCGCATCGGCTCCGGCGACGCTCGCGCTGAAGGTAGGTGGCGTTGCTGCAATGGCTGGCTTGCCGTCCTGCGCGGAGGCGAGGATGGCGAATGCAGACAGCGCGACGCCCAGCGTGGGCTTATTCCAGTTGGGATTTCGCATATGCCGCATCCAGCGCTTCCATCGCGTCCCTGGGCTTGAGCTTGCCGGCCTTCTCGAACGCGTTGGCCGCATCGTCTTCCTTCTTGTCGCCGTAAAGCAGCAACAGCACATTGCCATGTTCGACATGGGCGATGGGCGAGTCGGGGGTCAGCTTCAACGCGGTCTTGATATGCGATTCGGCCTCGGCCGCCTTGGCGCCGTAGGTCAGGCCGCCGATCATGGCCCCGATCTTGTTGATGATCTCGGCGTGGTACAGCGCCAGCGCGGTGTGGGCCTCGGCGTGCTTGGGCGCGAGTTCCAGGGTGGCGTTGAGCGATTCGCGGACCTTGCCGGCAATGCCCTGCTTGAGCGCCTTGGCGATGCTCAGTCCCTGGCTGTAGCGGCCTAGAGCAAAGGCGTGGCGATAGTGGCTGTTGGCTTCATCCGGCAGTGCCTTGACGGCGGCCTCGGCCAGCCTGGCCGCCTGCTCATGACGCTTGAGTTTTTCCGCATCGTCATCGACCAGGTAGGTCGCGTGGATTCCCAGAGCTTTCACCGCGACCGATGCGCCGAGCGGGCCCAGCGCTTCTCCGGCCGCGAATGCAGCCTGGAAATCGCCATGGTGGAAGGCGCGCCACGCTTCCTGCAGTCTGGCCGAAAGCGTCGCTGCATCCATGCCTTTCGCGGCCTTGCCCGTGGAGTCCAGCAAGGTCTGTGCGCGTTTCGCATCGGGGAAGGGTTCGGTGTCGCCGGCATGCAATGCCGGCCATGCCTTCTTCAGGGCATCGCCGGCATAGGCGAAGCCCTTGGCGTCATGCGGGAATATCGCCCACTTCGATGATTTTCCTGCCATGCCGAACCTCCCTCCGGGAATACCGCGAGCATGGCCGCGGGCGTCGCGGCTGGCAAGTCCCCGCACGTCCCCTTACGCGATGCCGTTCGCCATGACTTCAATAGTGTGTTTGCTCCATCGCCGCTGGGCAGACTCCGTCGCCGTAAGCCGGTCATCGGGGCCGGCAATCCGGAGCCCCCATGGCCGCCAAGAAGAAAACCAGGACCCGTTCCAGGGCGCAGGAAACCACCTTCCGCCACCTCTGGCTCGCCGGCCTCGGCGCGCTCGCCGTCACCCGTCGCGAAACCCATCAGGCCGTCGATGACGCTCTCGCCCGGGTCGGGTCGCTGAAGCGCCAAGCCGGAAAACTGGCCAACGATACGCAAGCCAATGTCCGTGTCGGCATCGCCAGCGTGCGTGGGCAGGCCAAGGCCAGCCAGTTCAGTGCCGAGGTCGAAACCCGGCTGGCGCCGGTGCTGGCAAAGCTGGGCCTGAAGCCCGGGGCGACGAAGGTCGCTCGCGATCGCAAGTCGGCCAGGAAAGCGACCGCCAATGTCCGTGTCACCCCGGCGCGCAAGAAGGCTGTCGCCAGGCGTCCGGTCCGCAGGACGCGCGCCTGACTCCGACTGGATTGGCCGCTACGAACGAGGAGCCCCGTGATGCGGGGCTTTTCGTGGTCGCGAGCGATGACTTCGCCCTGGCCGTCCAGGTGCATTCAGTGCGCCGGAATTTCCGCACACAGCAGCTTGCCCGCCACGCGTGCGTCATCGGCATCCGTCACCATGAGCAGGCGGATGGTATCTCCTTGGATCGTGGCATGCAGGCCTTCGACCTTGTGCGCCGGTTCAAGTCTGTGCATGGCTTCCACCTGTCCATCGGTTCCGATGATGCCGATGACCGCGCCCATGCACGGGCCGTCCAGATAAGCGTCGACAGCGTCTTCCGCCACTGCGCTGAACACGATCCTGCCGTCCTCCAGTGCCGCGCCATCTGTGAAGCCGAGAGGGGTGCCTTCGATCATGCCCAGTTCGACGATGCATGTGCGAGCAGGCATGCTGGTTACCGTAGCCGTCGAATTCATCCAGCGGGAAACCTCGCCCAGCGGCAAGTAAACCAGCGCACTGAGAGGATGCATCGCGCTTGCACGCTGGAGCAGAACCAGTTCGCTGCCGACCACGACGGCGCCTTCCATGTTCAATCCAGGGAAAGAGGTTTCCAGCGGTATGTAGAATGGGCTGAGATCGAGTTGAAAGACGGGCCCGGCGAGGCGGTCGCCTTGATCCAGGGCCAGTACGACGCCGTTGCGCCGGTTGGGTCGCGAGCCGGAGGCAAGCGTCAGCAAGGCGCCATGCTGGCAGCCTTCGAAGGGCGGCAACCTGACCAGCGCTTCCAGGTCCGGCTTGGCTGCCTTGCGCAGGACCGGGTCGTCCGGCAGTTCGCCGGGAACGATACGGACCAGTCCGCCTTCGCCTCGTCCCCGGGTATCGAAGACACCCAGGTGGAGTGCGTCATCGGCGATCACGTACAGGAAATTTCCAGCAACGACCATGCCACTGGCTGCGCTGAGATGTTGCGCGTGTCTTGCCTCTGCCGACGGGGCGAGCATCAGCGGGCCAAGGAGCCGGGGATGGATCATCCGTTGCGCACCCATGGCATCGCGTGCCTCGCAATCAATCCAGATAAGCCTGGGTCAGTGCATTCAGATGTACCCGTTCCGCATCGCGCAGGAACGGTGCCAGCAGCGTCATCACCTGCACGATGCCGTGGCGGATAGCGACCTGTTCGTCCTTGTCGCCGCGGCTGGCGGAATAGTTGAGCCAGAAGGTTGCGATGACCAGCACGTTGGTCGCGGTGCCGGCCAGCTCGGCCGCCGTGGCCCGCATGACGCCGGCCTGCGACATGCCGCGCATCACCGTGTGCGCGCTTTCGTCGGCACGCCTGAGGATGCGCGCGAAGCGCATGCGGAGGCGGCGGTTGCGGCTGAGGATTTCCACCAGGTCGCGATACAGGAACCGGTAATCCCAGATGCATTCGAACACCAGGTGCAGCTGCAGCCAGATGTCCTCGAGCCCCGGCAGGCGCCCGGAAGGCGTCGCCAGGGCTGCGTCCATGCGCTCCTCATAACGCGCGAACAACTGCTCGATGATGTCGTCCTTGTTGCGGAAGTGGTAGTACAGGTTGCCGGGGCTTATTTCCAGCTCGTCGGCGATGTGGTTGGTGGTGACATGCGGCTCGCCCTGCGCATTGAACATCGCAAGCGAGGCATCGAGGATGCGTTGGCGCGTATCGCGGGCCACGGTGGGGCTCGGTAGTGGATGTCAGGCGGTGAGTTTCTTCACCAGGTCCACGTATTTCTTCTGTGCCTCTTCCTGCGCGGTGCCCTTGAGCCTGGCCCACGCCTCGTACTTGGCGGTGCCGACGAAGTCGAAGAATCCCGGCTTGTCCCCGCTCACGTCGCCTTCCGAGCCCTGCTTGTACAGCGCGTACAGGCGCAGCAACGTGTCGTTGTCGGGGCGTTCGGACAGGCCCTGGATGCTCTTGGATGCCTGCTCGAAGGCGCTTTTCAGATCTGCCATGCGTGATCCCTCCACGTGATCGCGCGCATCACACCATGCGCGGCAGGGTCGGTCAATGCACGCCGGTCCGTGGCGGCATTGTCCAAAACCGACTTCTCTGGCAGTTTAGACCGCAGGGACGCTGCGGAGGGGCCGCGCCCACAAACCCGGGATGGTCTTCCTATGAGTTATTTCGTCACTGGCGCCACCGGTTTCATCGGCCGCTACCTGGTCGGCAATCTGCTCAAGCGAAACGGCACGGTCCACGTGCTGGTGCGCAAGGATTCGCAGAAGAAATTCGACGCCATCGCCAGGCAGGCCGGCTGGGACTCCAAGCGCGTCATCGTGGTCCATGGCGACATGACCAGGCCGAAATGCGGGCTGACCCCGGCCCAATTGCGAAACCTCTCGGGCAAAGTCAAGCACTTCTTCCACCTCGCTGCCATCTACGACCTGTCCGCGAGCGCTGAAGCGCAGCAGGCGGCCAACATCGATGGTACCCGGCATGCACTGGACCTGGCCGCGGCGATCAAGGCGGGGGTGTTCCACCACACCAGCTCGATCGCCGCCGCCGGCCTGTACCCGGGGATATTCCGCGAGGACATGTTCGACGAGGCCGAAGGCCTGGACGACCCCTACCTGCGGACCAAGCACGACTCCGAAGGGCTGGTGCGCAACGAGAAGCGCCTGAAATGGCGCATCTATCGCCCGGGCATGGTGGTGGGCCATTCGCAGACCGGACAGATCGACAAGATCGACGGCCCCTACTATTTCTTCACCCTGATCAAGAAGCTGCGCGAGGCGCTGCCGCCGTGGATGCCGGTGCTGGGCATCGAAGGCGGCCGCATCAACATCGTGCCGGTGGACTTCGTCGCCGACGCCATGGACCACATCGCGCACAAGCCCAAGCTCGATGGCCACACCTTCCATTTGACCGATCCCGAGCCGCTGCGCGTGGGCGAGGTGCTCAACACCTTCTGCCGCGCCGGGCATGCGCCTGAAATGACCATGCGCGTGGATGCGCGGATGTTCGCCTTCGTGCCCAGCAGCATCCGCGGGGCGGTCGGCAACCTGCCACCGGTGAAGCGTTTCATCGGCATGCTGCTACGCGACTTCAAGATCCCGAAGGAAGTGTTGAAGTTCATCACCTATCCCACGCGCTTCGACAGCCGCGAGACAGAGCGCGCGTTGAAGGGCAGCGGCATTTCCGTGCCCAGGCTGGACACCTACGCCTGGCGGCTGTGGGATTACTGGGAGCGCCACCTCGATCCGGACCTGTTCATCGACCGCACACTGAAGGGCAAGGTCCGCAACAAGGTGGTGGTCATCACCGGCGGTTCCTCGGGCATCGGCCTGTCCACCGCCCAGCGCGTGGCCGAGGCCGGTGCGATCACGGTGATTGTTGCGCGCGGCGAGGAAGATCTGTTCAGGGCGCGCGACGAAATGAAGAAGGCCGGTGGCAAGGTGTTCGCCTACACCGCGGACCTGGCCGACATGGCCGATTGCGACCGGCTGGTGAAGAAGGTGCTGGACGAACATGGCCACGTCGATATCCTGGTCAACAATGCCGGCCGTTCCATCCGCCGTTCGATCGAGGCCAGTTACGACCGCTTCCACGATTTCGAGCGGACCATGCAGCTGAACTACTTCGGCAGCATCCGCCTGATCATGGGCTTCATGCCGGTCATGACCCATCGGCGCAAGGGTCACATCATCAACATCAGTTCGATCGGCGTGCTGGCCAACTCACCGCGCTTCTCGGCCTATGTGGCATCGAAGGCGGCGCTGGATGCGTTCAGCCGATGCGCGCAGGGCGAGTTGTCGGGCAAGGGGATCAGCTTCACCACCATCAACATGCCGCTGGTGAAGACGCCGATGATCGCGCCGACCAAGATGTACGACAGCGTGCCGACCCTGACCCCGGACGAGGCAGCCGACCTGCTGGTCAAGGCGATCATCGAGAAGCCAAGCCGCATCGCCACCCGCCTGGGCATCTTCTCGGCCCTGATCAACGCGGTCGCGCCCAAGGCCTACGAGGTGATCATGAGCACTGCGTTCGAACTGTTCCCGGATTCGGCCGCGGCCAAGGGCGACCGCAAGGCGCTGAAGGAAGCGGCGCCCAGCCAGGAGCAGATCGCATTCGCCTCACTGATGCGTGGCGTGCACTGGTAGGACGATCATCCGGCAGGTGGATGGTCGCCGCCTGCCGTTCGGTCAGAGCTGCTCGCACTGGCGCCAACGCACCTGTTCATCGCTGCCTGGAGGCGGGTTCATCTGCACCCGGGTCAGGGCCAGGTCCGGGTACGCGTAGAGCTGGCTGCAGATCAAGGGCCAGGCATCCTGTTCGGCGACCAGGCGATCCACCGCAAGAGTGGATCGTGACACCCAGACGCCACGGCTGATGCCGGGGATGTTGGCCAGTTTCCTGGAAATTTCCGCGCGGTGCTTTTCTGTTTCCGCTTCGGTGACCTCGGCCAGGGCGGTCGCAGCGGCGGCGGCTGTTACGGCCTTGTCCGCTTGGATAGCTGCTGCCGCGGACGTGGCGGGGGCGGCCACGACTGCCACGGGCGCAGTCGTCGAATCGTCCGTCGGGTTCATCGGGTTCAGTACGCTGGGGAATACCAGCGCTGTAGCCAATCCCAGGGTGACCGAGCCCAGCCAAGCGATAGCGATATGGCGTCGTGCGCGCGCCGACGCGTTGCCGGTGATCCGGCGCTGCAGCTTGCCTTCCACCATCGGCTTGACCATCGGCCAGAGCCGGGGTCCGTCGATGATTTCGATACTGTGCCTTTCGGCCTTTTCCAGCCCATCCTTGTCGAGCACGCCTTCGGTCACCAGGATTCCGCCCTGGGCGCCGCGCAGACGTATTTCGGAGGCGAATTCGTCGACCGCTGCCGAACCGATGCGATAGGCCGAGCCGTGCTTGCAGGCCAGCAACTGCCGCTTGCCTTCGCCGCCCAACACGAAGCTGGAGCTGTGCTCCTGGTTTTCCTCATGGGCGGACGGTATCCGCACCAGGCCGCGCAGTTCCATGGCTTCCAGCACCAGGCGGGAAAAATCGCGCCAGCGCATGCCCGCCAAAGCCAGCAGACCGGCCGCGGTTTCATCGTCGCGGCGACGGATCAGCCAGAGATAGGCGGTGGCAGCAGCGCCCACCAGCAGGGTGATGGCCAATCCGAACAACCAGGCGGGCATGATTACCTTTTCATTGGTCTGGGAACGTCGCGCATTCTACGCCAGCGCCCGGCAGGCACGGAAAAGCAGCAGGCACGAAAAAGCCCGCCAGTCCGAAGTCGTAAGGGGAGGGGAGCATACGTACTTCGAGGGGACTGGCGGGCCGAAACGATTGTTACGCTTTAGGTTGTGCCTTGCAACAAAATTAATGGAACGCTGCGTCGCTGGTTAATCGATTATTCAACCGGCGATTCAACCGACGGCATTTTGCCTGCGATTACTTGACCGTCTTGCGCGCAGCTTTTCTGGCGGTGCGTTTGGCTGGGGCCGCCTGCTTGGCGGGTGCCTTCCCGGGCACGGTCTTCCTGCGCGGAGTCGCGCCACCGCCAAGCTTGCGCAGTTCGGCATTGAGCGTATCAACGCGGTCGATCAGTGCGCCCAGGTCTTCGCGGCTGGGAACTTCAAGGCGGCGCAGCGCGCGCTGCACGCGTTCCTCGAAGACCTTCTCGAGGCGGTCCCAGGTATCGGAAGCGCGTTCGCGTGCCTGGCCGACCTTGCTCTCAACCGCGTCGCGTACGGCTTCCACCTTGCCGCCGGCGGCCTTGCGGGTGACCTGCTCAAGCGACAGGCCTTCCTTGACCAGGTTCTCGAAAAGCTTGGTCCCCTCGGCTTGGGCGCGACCGAAGGCGCCAACGCCAGCGAGCCACACCTGCTGGGCGGATTCACCGAGATTCCTGGAAAGGCGTTCCGCCTGTGCCTGCAGGTCGGGATTGCTCGAGGAGCTGGTCTTGCGTGCGGTTTTCTTCAGCTTGGCCATGGGTTCCGTCGACAAAGGAGTGATGAGGAAGCGGCAGAATCACCCGCCTGTCTAGAGCTTTCACACCAGCACTGCGGCGTGTTTCAGACCGTGGGCTGCAACTTGCGGTTGAAGCGGCGCGCGGACACGACCTGATCGACGTCGTCCAGCGCGCGCCGCAGGCGGGCGGTGGTTTCGGTCATGCGTGGGGTCATGTCCAGTCCGTCCAGCAGCGAACGGCGAGTGTCGTTGATGACATCCGCGCGCAGGTCGATGCCGTGCGCGGCCAGCATCGGCCGCAACACGTCGGCGCGCTTGCGCAGGTCGGCCAGGGTATTGCTATAGGCCAACTGGCAGACGCGGTGGCGCGCGGAGAAACTGAACGGGTTGGTGAAGAACAGTTCGCTGTCTTCCGCATTCGGCTCGAACAGCAGCTGGTCTATGTCCGGGAACTGGTGCGGGTATTTTTCCATGCCGATCTGCATGCGCGATTGCAGCAGGGTGCGCAGGGTCTGCGACAGCACCGCGGGCAGCCCGCCGCTGGCCAGGCCATGCCGTTCTTCCTCGCCGGCTTGCAATGGCGCGCGGCTGGCGTCGAAAGGCACCAGTGGATTGACCCCGATCATCAGGTCGATGCCGCGATCGAGCACGGTCGAGGCATGCATGGTCCGGCGCAGGGCGCCGTCGAGGAAATGCCGGCCCTTGATCTTCACCGGCGGGTACAGTCCGGGCAATGCGGAACTGGCCTGCACGGCCTGGGAAATCGGAACCTCGTCCCAGCCCTTCTCACCGAAGCGGACCGCTTCGCCGCTGTCCAGGTCCACCGCGACCACGAACAGGTCGGCGCCCAGGGTGCGGAAGTCGTTGCTGCGGCCGCGGCGGGTGAAGATATCGCGCAGGAACGCTTCCACTCCCTGGTTGTCGAACAGGCCGGTCGGCACCAGTCCGCCGAAACGCAGGATCAGGTCCGATACGCGCGTGGCCTTGCGCGGGTTGAGGATCAAGCGTCGCGCCCAGTCGGCGTACAGGCCGGGCAGGGTGGCGGCGCGGCGCAGGTACTCGCCGAGGTTGGGCCTGAGAAAGATTTCCGGACGGAATTGCGCGTCGTCGCTGGTGCCGGTGATGAAGATCCGGCACATTTCCGCGGTGCCCATGCGATTGGCCAGTCCCGCGGCGAGAAAGGCGCCGGAACTGACTCCGACGTAACAATCCATGCGGGTCGGATCCAGGCCATCCATCGCCTCGTCCATGGCCCGCAGCGCGCCCAGTTCGTACATGCCGCCGATCGGTCCGCCACCGGCGACGGCAAGGCCGATGCGGCCGTCGGACCCGCGTTTCCGGGCACTATGGAGGGAGAGCATGCACGATCCGGTTGCGAAAGCTGCCCGAGTGTAGCTGGTAATCGGGAGCTGGTAGTCGTTAGCGGAAGGCTGCTTTTGATTTCCCGCTACTGGCTCACGGCTCACGACCATCCGCCGTAGCTTGCGATCGTGCGCCATGCACCGGATCATTCCCGGCATGGCGCGCGGTAATCCCCTCATCGAACGGCTCGGACGCCGCCTGGCTTGCCACCAGGCCCTGCACGATCCCGGGCGGGAGCCGCGCAACCAGCTGCGCTGGCTGCCGCTCCTGCGCAGCTGGCAGACGCAGCGGCTGGAAAACAGCTTCGAGCATTTCCTCCACGATCCGCAACGACGCGCCGCGGCATTGTTCTTCCTGACCGATGTCTATGGCGACCGCGATTTCAGCCGTCGCGACGCCAACGTGGCCAAGGTGCTGCCGATGATGCAGCGGTTGTTGCCCGCGGCCGTATTGGGAACTGTCGCCGACGGTATCGAATTGGGTGCCGTGACCCACGCCCTGGACCTGCGCATGGCCGAGGAACTGCAGCGCATCGCACCCACGCGCAAGCGGCTGGATGCGGAACTGTATGCGAAGGCGTATCGCGGGATGGGGCATGAGCGCTTGCGCAATCACCAGATCGACCTGATCTCCGGGGTCGGAGTGGGCCTGGCCAGGGCGGTGCGCACGCCTGGCGTGGCGATGTTGCTGCGGCTGTCGCGTGGACCGGCCAAGGCCAGCGGTCTGGGCGAATTGCAGGGCTTCCTGGAGCGGGGTTTCGCCGCATTCTCCGCACTGGGCGACGGCAAGGCCTTCGTCGCCGATATCGAGAGTTCCGAACGCAAGGTCGCGAAGCGCTTGTTCGAAGGCGACCCGGACCCGTTCCGCTGATCGTCCGGCTGGCCGACAGCCCGCTCAGTCGACAGCTGTCAGTCGAATTTCTCGCTGAGCACCCGCCTGATCTCCGCTTCGATCGGGCCTTTCAGCATCGACAGCATGAACCCCAGTTCCGCGGTGACGTGCAGCTTCTTCGGCGAAAGCATGATCCTGCCGTCGACGCCGGCACGGTTGAAGTTGAGGGTGTCGCCGTCCCATCCGTGCTGGAAGTCGAACCGTTCCGCCAATTTCCGGGCGACTTCCTCGATCGCCTTGCGTGCCTGTGCCGGCGTCTTGGAGTGCTCGTGCAGGATGTCGATACTGGGCATGTGCGGATCCTTCTGGCGATAGCCTATTGTGCGCAAGCGGACGCCGCAGGCCAAGCTGCATCCCGACATGCTAGGCTCCCGGCGCGTGGAAAACCTCAGACTCCATTTCGGCAATCGCCAGCAACCCGATCGCGCCCTGGTCAACGGCGTGCACCGCGTGGTGCGCGAAGCCAGCGGTCTGCTTGGCGTGGGCGACAATGCCCAAGGCGCCCTGCTGGCCCAATTCTGCGTCGACCGCCGCGGACTATGGCTGCAGGTCGCGAGCGGTGGCCGCGGCATCCACGTCAATGGCAGGCCGGTGCAACGCATGGCCCTGCTGCGGGCCGGCGATACGGTCTACCTGGACGGCGCCGAGCTCCTGGTCCAGGCCTCGCACCAGGGACTGGACGCGGTTCCGCAAGCCGATCCCGGCGACAGCAACGATCCCCGCATCGTGTTGCGCGGCCTCGGCGGCCAGCACCATGGCCGCGCTTTTACCTTGTCGCAGCCATGCCTTGTCGGGCGTTCGACTTCGGCGACGATCCATATCGATGAACCCGGCTTCGCGGACCGTCACGCGCAGCTCGAAAGGCGCGGCGACCGGGTTCTGTTGCGTGACCTGGGATCGCCGGCGGGAAGCATGGTCAACGGCATTGCCGTGCGCGACGCCTTGCTCGCTGCAGGCGACCAGGTCGCGTTCGGCAGCCAGCACCGCTTCGTGCTGGAAGTGCCGTGGCAGGAAGCACCCGGCGAAGCGCGCGAACTGGCCGACGACAGCGGCGGGGAGGGGGGCGGGGAAGCGCCGGCTTCCAGCAGGCATTCGATGCGGCGCTGGCCGTGGTTGCTGCTCGCGGCCCTGTTCCTGGCTGCGATGCTCAGTGCGTTGCTGTTGTTCGGCGCGGGCTGAAGCGCTTCCAGAGTCGCCAGCCCAGCAGTGCGGCCAGGATCGACGCGTACAGCAGCGGCTCGCGGATATCCGATTTCACCAGCCACCAGAAATGCAGCACGGCCAGCACGCCGATCGGATAGATCAGCTTGTGCAGGCGGCTCCAGTTGCGTCCCAGGCGCCTGATCCAGCCTTTGGTGGAAGTGATCGCGAGCGGGACCAGCAGCAACCAGGCCGCGAAGCCGACGGTGATATAGGGCCGCTTCACGATTTCCTCGAATATCTGCGTCCAGTAGCCGCGCAGGTCGAGGCCCAGGAACGCGGCGAAATGCAGGCAGGCGTAGAAGAAGGCGTACAGGCCCAGCATCCTGCGGAAGCGGATCAGCAGAGGTTGTCCGGTCAGCTGCCGTAACGGGGTGATCGCCAGGGTGATCATCAACATACGCAACGCCCAAAGGCCGAGGCGGTGTTCGATCTCGGCCACCGGATCGGCACCCAGTGCATCGCTGCCGGTTTTCCACACATCGAAAAACTGCCAGGCGAGGATCGCCAGGGGAATCAGCGCGGCGATGTGTACGAGAGTCTTGGCGGCGATGATGCCGTTGGAGGTCCTGGCCATTGAATTCCGTTGTGGGTCGATGGATGTCTTGCCGGTGGAAGCGAAATCATTCGCGAACAGGCGTGCCTGCGAAAATGCCTTCGCGACTGCCGTCGCTCATGCAGAACGGGTTCAATACCACTTCTTCAGGTCGAGCCCGGCATACATAGACGCCACCTGCGCGCCGTAGCCGTTGAACAGTTTCGTTGGAATACGATCGGCGAACAGCTTGCTGGCGTTGCCGGCGATGCGCCGCTCGGTCTTCTGGCTCCAGCGCGGGTGGTCCACGGCCGGATTGACGTTGGAAAAGAAGCCGTATTCCGAGGGCTGCAGGTCGTGCCAGGCGGTTTCCGGCATTTTCTCGACGAACCTGATCTCCACGATCGACTTGATGCTCTTGAAGCCGTACTTCCACGGCACCACCAGCCGCAGCGGCGCGCCGTTCTGCTGCGGCAACGGCTTGCCGTACAAACCCGTAGCCAGCAGGGTCAGCGGATGCATGGCCTCGTCGATGCGCAGGCCCTCGCGATAGGGCCAGTTGATCGAGTTGTAGCGTACGCCCGGCATCTGCCCGGGATCGGCCAGCGTGGTGAAGGCCACGTACCTGGCCTTGGAAGTAGGCGAGAATTTCTTCAGTACCTCGCCCAGGGGTACGCCCAGCCACGGGATCACCATCGACCAGCCTTCGACGCAGCGCAGCCGGTAGATGCGTTCTTCCGGGGTCAAACCCTTGAGCAGGTCCTCGATGGCGATGCGTCCGGGTCTGGCGCATTCGCCGCTGACCGCGACCGACCACGGCCGGGTCTTCAGCGTCCTGGCGGCGCTGGAAGGATCGGTCTTTCCGGTGCCGAATTCGTAGAAATTGTTGTAGCTGGTGATGTCGGCGTAACGGGTCAGCTCTTCACTGGTGCGGAAGCCACTACGCGCCTGGTCCGGGGTGACGACCTGTTTCGGCGGTGCCGGGGGTTCGGCATCGGCACAGCCGGCCAGGGTCAGCGCCGGCGCCATGGCGAAGGCGCGCAACAGGTTGCGGCGCTGCAGGTAGACCGATTCGTCGGTGACCTGGCTGGCCGGTATTTTCAGTGCATCGTGCAGCGACATGGTGTATTTCCTCGGATTCGGCAAGACATAGAGGCGGGCAGATGGCAAAAGGTTTCGCGGAGCTTGGAGACAGCACAGCACAAGTTACGTTTGAAACCAGTGCAGGCAGGTAACCGGCACGCTTCCAAGCCTGCTGCGCTGCGGCATACTAGGGCTTCATCTTTGCAGGTAACCCATGACGCGCGTCTTCAATTTCAGTGCCGGCCCCGCCACCTTGCCGGAATCGGTCCTGCTCCAGGCCCAGGCGGAAATGCTCGACTGGAACGGCGTGGGCGCATCCATCGTGGAGATCAGCCATCGCAGCGCCGATTTCATCGCGGTGGCCGCCGCAGCCGAAGCCGACCTGCGTACGCTGGTCGGCATTCCGGATGATTATGCGGTGCTGTTCCTGTCAGGCGGCGCCACCACCCAGCAAGCCCTGCTGGCGCTCAATTTCGTCGCGCCGGGAGAAACCGTCGATTACGTGGTGACCGGACATTGGGGCAAGACCGCAATCAGGCAGGTGATGCCCTACGCCAAGGTCAATATCGCCGCCGATGGCGAACCCGGCGGTTTCCGCGACATCCCGGCGCGCGATACCTGGAAGCTCACACCGGGTGCGGTTTACGTGCACGTCACCGCCAACGAAACCATCCACGGGGTCGAATTCCGTGACACGCCCGAGGTCGGCGCGGTGCCGCTGTTCGCCGACTTCAGTTCCAGCATCGCCTCCGAACCGGTCGACGTGTCGAAATACGGCGTGATCTACGCTGGTGCGCAGAAGAACCTGGGGCCGGTGGGCGTGGCCGTGGTGATCATCCGTCGCGACCTGCTGCAACGCAGCGGCCAGCCGCGCGCCGACATCTTCGATTACCGCTCGCATGCCGCACGCGATTCCATGCTCAACACGCCGCCGACCTGGAACTGGTACCTGGCCGGCCTGATGTTCAAGTGGATGCTGGCGCAGGGCGGGGTGGAGGAATTCGCACGCCGCAGCGCGATGAAGTCGAAGCTGGTGTACGACACCATCGATGCGTCAGGCGGTTTTTATCGTAACGAAGTAGCGCCTGCGGTGCGTTCGCGGATGAACATTCCCTGTTTCCTGCCGGACGAAACCCTGACCACGCGCTTCGTGGCCGAATCCAAGGCCGCTGGCCTCATCGCGCTCAAGGGCCACAAGGCCGTGGGCGGGATTCGTGCTTCGCTGTACAACGCATTGCCGGTGGAAGCGGCACAGGCGCTGGTGGATTTCATGCGCGATTTCCAGCGACGCAATGGTTGAGACGAACAAGGCCCCTTTTGCAGGAGCGACGCAAGTCGCGATGAATCATCGGGGATCCCGCTGTCGCGACTTGCGTTCCTACATCCACTGCAGTTGAAAATTCGGAAGATCGAGAGAGCCCCACCATGGCAACCAAACCAAAGAAGCCGGCAACCAAGGTCGCCAGGAAAGCCGTCAAGTCCGCCGCCACTCCACCGGTCCTGGCCGACGTGCGCGCCCACATCGATGGCATCGACCGCCAGATCCAGGGCTTGATCGCGGACCGCGCGGCCTATGCGTTGCAGGTCGGCAAGGCCAAGGGCAAGCTCGCCGCGGCGGTGGACTACTACCGGCCGGAGCGCGAGGCGCAGGTCCTGCGCATGGTCGTCGACCGCAACGAAGGTCCGCTCAGCGACGAACTGCTGGTGCACGTGTTCCGCGAGATCATGTCGGCCTGCCTGGCCCAGCAGGAGCCGTTGAAGATCGGTTTCCTCGGTCCCGAGGGCACCTTCAGCCAACAGGCGGTGCTGAAGCATTTCGGCCGTTCCGCGCACGGCCTGCCGCTGGCCAGCATCGAGGAAGTGTTCCAGGAAGTGGAGAGCGGCAACGCCGACTTCGGCGTGGTTCCGGTGGAGAACTCGGGCCAGGGCACGATCCAGGTCACCCTGGACATGTTCCTGACTTCCAACCTCAAGATCTGCGGCGAAGTGGAATTGCGCGTGCACCAGTACCTGTTGTCGCGCAGTGGCCGTATCGAAGACATCGAGCGCATCTATTCGCACCCGCAGTCGTTCGCACAGACGTCCTCATGGTTGCGTTCCAACCTGCCCAAGGTCGAGAAGATCCCGGTGTCCAGCAACGCCGAAGGCGCGCGCCGCGCACGCAATTCCGAGGACGCGGCCAGCATCGGGGGCGAAAGCGCCGGCCACGTGTATGGGCTGAAGAAGGTGGTGATGAGCCCGATCCAGGACGATGCCGACAACACCACGCGCTTCCTGGTGATCGGCCGCAGCATCTTCCCCGCCTCCGGTCACGACCGCACCTCGGTGCTGGTGTTCATCCACGACAAGCCCGGCGCCTTGTTCGACGTGCTCAGTCCGTTCGCGAAACACGGCATCAGCATGAACCGGATCGAGTCGCGGCCTTCGCACCACGCGAAGTGGGAATACGGCTTCTTCATAGACCTGGCCGGGCACATCGAAGACGAGGCCATGAAGAAGGCGCTGGCCGAACTGAAGGCGCATTCTGCGCAGATCAAGGTGCTGGGCTCGTATCCGGTAGCGGTGCCGTAGGACATGGTTGATCGGCAGAACTGGACCGTTTCCAGCGGAAGGGCACTACAGGGCGAACTCGAGATTCCCGGCGACAAGTCGGTTTCGCATCGTGCGGTGATGTTCGCTGCACTGGCCGATGGCGTGTCGCGTATCGATGGCTTCCTGGAAGGCGAGGACACCCGCGCCACCGCCGCGATCTTCTCTCGACTCGGCGTGCGCATCGAAACACCGTCGCCTTCGCAACGGATCGTGCATGGCGTTGGCGTGGATGGCTTGCGCGCGCCGGAGGATCCGCTGGATTGCGGCAATGCCGGTACCGGCATGCGGCTGCTCGCGGGACTGCTGGCGGCACAGCCGTTCGACAGCGTGCTGTGCGGCGATGCCTCGTTGTCGAAACGACCGATGCGCCGGGTCGTCGATCCGTTGGCCCGCATGGGGGCGCGCATCGATGCGGAGCCAGGCGGCGTGCCACCGCTACGCATCCATGGCAACCAGCGCTTGCGTGGCATCGAGTTCGCCTCCGAAGTCGCCAGCGCCCAAGTGAAGTCGGCGGTGCTGCTTGCCGGCTTGTATGCCGAAGGCGAAACCGTGGTGCGCGAGCCGCATCCCACCCGCGACTACACCGAGCGGATGCTTTCGGCATTCGGCGTGGACATCGAATTCTCCCCGGGCCATGCGCGCCTGCGCGGCGGCCAGCGCCTGCGCGCGACCGATATCGCGGTGCCCGCGGATTTTTCCTCGGCCGCGTTCTTCATTGTCGCGGCCAGCATCGTCCCCGGTTCCGAATTGCGCTTGCGCGCAGTCGGCCTGAATCCACGCCGCACCGGTTTGCTGATCGCATTGCGGGCGATGGGCGCGGACATAGTGGAAGAGAACCGCAGCGAGCATGGCGGCGAACCGGTTGCGGACCTCGTCGTGCGCCACGCGCCCTTGCACGGCATCGAGGTGCCGGTGGAGATCGTGCCGGACATGATCGACGAATTCCCGGCGTTGTTCGTCGCCGCGGCCTGTGCCGAAGGCCACACTACGGTACGCGGCGCGGCTGAATTGCGGGTCAAGGAGTCCGATCGCCTGGCCTCCATGGCCACCGGCCTGCGCGCCTTGGGCATCGTTGTGGACGAGACAGCCGACGGAGCCACCCTCCTTGGCGGCCAGATCCGGAGCGGGGAAGTGCATAGCCACGACGACCATCGCATCGCCATGGCTTTCAGTGTGGCTGCGCAACGGGCGAGCGGGCCGATCCGGATTTTCGACGTGGCCAACGTGGCCACGTCGTTCCCTGGCTACGACGCGCTGGCGCAGCGGATCGGTTTCGGCGCCTTTACCGGGACTTGAACTCCACCGGCACCACCACGGCACCGGAAACGGCCTTGCCATCCTTCATCGCGGGTTCGAAGCGCCACTTGCGCACTGTGTCGGTAACCGCGCGATCCAGGTCGCGGCTGCGTTCGCCGCTGCGCTCCACTACCTTCACGTCGGTAGGCACCCCACTGGCATCGACTTCGACGCGCACGCTGACGCTGCCTTCGACGCCGGAGCGGAGAGCCTGCGGCGGATATTTCGGCGTCTGATTGCCCGCCAGTGGCGATGGATCGCGGGTGATCCTGGCAATGGGCTTCGGTTTCGGCTGGTTTCTTGCCTCGGGCTTTTTCGCTGCGGGCTTGTCGGCTGCGGGGGTAGGGGCCTCGTCATCAACGACGGCGGGCTGTTCGGTGACAACCGGCGAAGTCATCGGTTCGGCGACGGGACGCTTGCCGTACCACCACAGGGCCAATGCGATGAGAGCCACCAGCAGGAGGATCCAGAGCAACGCGTTGTTGTTTCGCGGTGGCGCCACTACGGGTGCATCGGGATCAACGTGGTTGTAGCCGGGGTCGTTCGGATTCGGTGTGGACATGCTTGACCTCCCTGAACAAATAAATGAACAGGTGCGAGTCTTGCATGCGGGTTTGTTGCGATAGCGTCACGGGACCGTGAAAGTGATGACCCGCACAGGCCATCGCAGAGGGTTCGTTCAGTTCATTACAGTCGGTCAGTGATCGGCTTTGAAATCGATCGGGATCACCAGGCTTGCGGCGATGGCCTGCCCATTGCGTTGTGCCGGCTGGAAACGCCACGAGCGTACTGCTTCCATGGCCGCGCGATCGAGGTCGCGCGATCCGCTGCGCTGTACCAGGGCTACTCCGGCCGGCAGGCCGGCGGTATCCACTTCCACCCGGACCAGCACGGTTCCGCTTTCGCCCCGGCGCAACGCGGCGCCCGGATAACGCGGCGGCGGCATCTGCCCTTTCAGTGGAACCGGTTGTTCGCCGGGTGCGAGTGCGACCGGCGCCGAAGCGTCGGCAGCGTTGTCGACCGGCAATGCCGGCGGTGCGCCTTCGTCGATGGGGACAGGCAGGGTGGGTGCGGGCGGGGCCGTCTCCACCAACTGCGGGCGCTCCTGCGGCGCGTTGTCTTTTCCAGTGGCGTCCGGCATGTCGCTGGCGCCCTCGCCACCGGCCAGCGGCTCGGGCAAGGCTTCCATCTGGCTCAGTGGTTTTCCCGCCGTAGCGGGCGCTACTTTGTAGAACGCCTGGTCGCGGCCCAGCCACCATACGATCACGAAAACCGCCAGTCCGATGCCGAAGGCGATGGCGGCGATGCGCAACGCGCTGCGCGGCAGGCGGAAAACGTAATCGTGTGGCTGGTTCGAGGCAGGCGTGTTCGAGGCAGGCATGGCGGGTTCCGATCGGCTCGCCCTGATTCTGACATGGCCTGCGTAGGGCGGACGAGGCAATCGCCCGCATTACAGGCGATAATTAAGCTTCGACAGCCACGAAATCCATTCCATGCTCGATCCCGCCCTGCTCCGCGCCAATCCTGCCGAACTCGCTCAACGCCTGAAGAGCAGCCGGGGCTTCGACCTGGATGTGTCCGCGCTGGAATCGCTGGAGTCCGCTCGCAAGGAGCTGCAGACCCGCACCCAGGAGCTGCAGAACCTGCGCAACACCCGCTCCAAGGCGATCGGCCAGGCCAAGGGGAAAGGCGAGGACGTGTCGGCGCTGATGGCGGAAGTGGCTGGCTTCGGCGAGGAGCTGAAGCAGTCGGAAGTAGAGCTGGAGCGCATCCGCGCCGGGATCGAAACCATCGCCCTGGACATCCCCAATCTGCCACATGCCAGCGTGCCGCCGGGTACGGACGAAGCCGGCAACATCGAACAGAACCGCTGGGGCACGCCGCGCAGTTTTGATTTCGCGGTGAAGGACCATGTGGAACTGGGCGCGCGCCATGGCTGGCTGGATGGCGATGCCGGGGCGAAATTGTCCGGTGCGCGTTTCACTGTGTTGCGCGGCCAGCTGGCGCGCCTGCACCGGGCGCTGGCGCAGTTCATGCTCGACCTGCACAGCAACGAACACGGCTATGAAGAAACCAATGTTCCGTTGGTCGTCAACGAGGACTCGATGCGCGGTACCGGACAGTTGCCCAAGTTCGAGGAAGACCTTTTTTCCACGACCGTAGGCGGATCGAAGCGTTATCTCATCCCGACCTCGGAAGTTCCGCTTACCAATGTCGTCCGCGACGAAATCCTCGAAGACGGCATTCTGCCGCTGCGCATGACCGCGCACTCGATGTGCTTCCGCGCCGAAGCCGGCAGCCACGGCCGGGACACCCGCGGCATGATCCGCCAGCACCAGTTCGAGAAGGTGGAGATGGTGTCCATCGCGCGTCCGGCCGACAGCGACAACGAGCACGAGCGCATGACCCGCTGCGCCGAAGTCGTGCTTGAAAAACTCGGCCTGCCGTACCGGCGCATGCTGCTGTGCAGCGGCGACATGGGCTTTTCCGCGACCAAGACCTACGACCTGGAAGTCTGGCTGCCGTCGCAGGACACCTACCGCGAGATTTCCTCGTGCTCCAACTGCGGGGATTTCCAGGCCCGGCGGATGCAGGCACGCTGGCGCAATCCGGCTACCGGCAAGCCCGAACCGGTGCACACGCTCAACGGCTCGGGCGTGGCCGTGGGCCGCTGCATGATCGCGGTCATGGAGAACTACCAGAACGCGGATGGTTCGATCACGGTGCCCGAAG
>Ga0307414_10000568_pt1 | contig 19269 bp, 6 predicted proteins | sample DK1Ometagenome_FD_203804 | JGI IMG/M metagenome (GOLD analysis project Ga0307414, IMG submission 203804) | Maize rhizosphere microbial communities from greenhouse at UC Davis, California, United States - DK15-O-3 | ecosystem: Host-associated > Plants > Roots > Rhizosphere > Soil | place: USA... | reverse complement strand
CGAATGTGAACGGGACAGGGTCTGCAAGTGCCAATTACCTGTTTGCCAAGACCATCTTCCGAATGGGAATTCCGGTCACTCCCAAGAATATTTTTCCCTCCAACATCCAGGGACTGCCTACTTGGTACGAGGTCCGGGTGAGCGAAAAGGGCTACTTGGGTCGTCGGGAAGGGATCGATCTCATGGTGAGTGTTAATCCCCAAAGTATGGCCAAGGATGTCCAGAGCGTGAAGGAGGGCGGATATTTTATCTACGACAGCACCAAAAAACTAGCCCCGGAATATTACCGGGAAGGGATCAATTACCTTGGCATTCCCATGATGGAAATGGCCAACGGAGCCTTTGAAGACCCGCGTAAACGGCAATTGCTGAAAAACATCATCTATGTCGGGGCGCTGGTCAGGCTGCTGGCGATGGATGATGCCGTCATTCGGACGCTGATCGAGGAGCAATTTGAAGGGAAAAAGGCCCTCGTTGAAGCCAATTTTGCGGCGCTAAGCCTTGGGATGAAGTATGTGGAGGAGCACTTTGATTACCCGCTGGACTTTAGCCTGGAAAAGCGGGAATTGCTGAATGGGAAGATTCTGGTGGACGGAAATACAGCCTGCGGTCTGGGGGCCGTCTTCGGTGGTGCCACCGTCATGGCTTGGTATCCGATCACCCCATCGACCTCAGTGGCTGAATCTTTTGAAAAATACTGCAAACAATACCGAAAGGACGAAGGTGGTGAAAACAAGTTTGCGATCGTACAGGCAGAGGACGAGCTGGCAGCGATGGGCATGGTAATCGGAGGGAACTGGAATGGAGCAAGAGCCTTTACCGCTACTTCCGGCCCGGGGATTTCGCTGATGAGCGAGTTTTTGGGATTAGCCTACTTTGCAGAGGTTCCCGCTGTACTTATAGATGTCCAGCGGGCTGGTCCAAGTACCGGGATGCCGACCCGAACCCAGCAATCGGATCTTTTGGCAGCTGCTTTTGCATCGCATGGAGACACCAAGCATATCCTGCTTTTTCCGGCAAGTCCCAGCGAATGCTTTGAGATGACTGCCGCCAGTTTTGACTTGGCGGAGCAATTGCAAACCCCGGTGATCATCATGACTGATCTGGATTTGGGGATGAACGACCATGTGAGTGAGCCTTTCGAGTGGAATGCAGGCCGAAAATACAAGAGGGGGAAGGTTTTGACCGCAGACGATCTGGAGGATATAGGCAAATTTGGCAGGTACCTGGATTCGGATCGCGACGGGATTCCCTACCGAACCTATCCGGGGACGCATCCGACGAAGGGTTCTTTTTTCACACGGGGTACTTCCAAAGATGAATATGCCGCCTATACCGAAGACGGGGCAGCTTACAAGAGAAATATGGATCGATTGATCAAGAAATGGGAAACTGCCAAAACGATGGTTCCTGCTGCTGAGATCAACATCTCGGGAAGCTCAAATGCTGTCGGCATCTTGTTCTTCGGCACGTCCAGCTTTTCGTCAGAAGAAGCCAGAGACTTGCTGGCAGAGGAAGAAATTGCCGTCGACTCGATCCGAATCAAAGCTTTCCCCTTTGGAATCGAAGTGGTTGAGTTTGTGGAAAGCCACGGGACTCTTTTTGTCATCGAGCAAAACAGAGATGCCCAGATGCGCAAGATGCTGCTCATGGAGCTCGACTGCAATCCCAAAAAACTGGTGCCTGTGCTCAATTACGACGGCATGCCGATCACCGCTGACGCCATCAACAAGCAAATCACCAATTACCTAAACCAAAAAAACAGCACCAGCCATGAGCTATCTCAAACCACAGTTTAGTCATCCCCGGCTTCCCAAAAACAAATTGGGATACACGCTCAAGGAATACGAAGGAAGTTTATCGACACTTTGTGCCGGATGTGGACATGACAGCATCAGCGCCGCGATCGTGCGGGCATGTTATGAGCTGGATATCGAGCCGCATCTCGTTGCCAAAATTTCCGGAATCGGATGTTCTTCCAAGACTCCCACCTATTTTTTGGGCAATTCACACGGCTTCAATTCTGTGCACGGGCGAATGCCCTCCGTGGCTACCGGCGCGAATATGGCGAATAAAGACCTGGTTTATTTTGGCGTTTCCGGAGATGGGGATTCCGCTTCGATTGGGATGGGGCAGTTCGTCCATGTCATTCGCAGAAATCTGAATATGGTCTATGTCGTGATGAACAATGGCTGCTACGGACTGACGAAAGGGCAGGACTCGGCGACGGCTGACTTGGGATCGAAAAACAAATCGGGAGCCATCAACCCTTTTCAGGCCATCGATCTCGCCAGTTTGGCGATTGAGTTGGGGGCGTCTTTTGTGGGACAAAGCTTCAGCGGCGACAAACAGCAACTCATTCCTTTGCTGAAGGCTGCGATCCGACATCAGGGATTTGCCTTCTTGAATGTGATCTCGCCCTGTGTTACGTTTAACAACAATCCCGGGTCTACCAAATCCTATGATTATGTGCGTGAACACATAGAAGCGACTTCGGCAAAGGATCTGGTTCCGATGAAAACCGAGATCAGCGTAGACTATGAAGCGGGAACATCGACCCCTGTGGCAATGCACGATGATTCGGAGATCCAGCTAAGCAAATTGGCTCGCGATTGGGATCCCGAAGATCGGCTCTCTGCTGTGAATGCCTTGCAAAAGGCCAGAATGGAGGAGGAGATTTTGACTGGATTGCTGTATGTCAATTCAGACTGGAAGGATCTTCATCGAACTCTGAATACGGCTAAAACTCCGCTAAATCAATTGAAGGAAGAAGACTTAAATCCGGGGGCGAAAGTGCTTGATCAGATCAATGAGAGCTTCAGGTAAGGAAAAGTGGTCTGCGTCAGATCTGCAACGGAGGATTTTAGGAGCTCAACGCGCCTTCATTACAAGGAGGAAAATTTTAGAATAAAGGCAAATGGATAATAAATTCGCTTCCTTCTCCTACTTTTGATTCAACCACTATTTCGCCTCCGTGGGCATTGACGAGATCATAGGCCAATGACAAGCCCAAGCCCGTTCCTTCTTTGGTTGGCTTAGTGGTAAAAAAGGGCTGGAAGATCTTGTCTTTGATTTCATCGGGAATGCCGACGCCGTTGTCTTTGATGGAGATTTCTACCGCTTTTTCAAGATTTTTGGTGGAGACAGTCACAAGGGGAAGCCTATCCGTCAGGGTATTTTTTGTGCAAGCATAGAAAGCATTATTGATGATGTTCAAAAGGACTCTTCCGATATCTTGCGGCACCACACTGATGTTCGGAAGACTGGGATCGAAATCGGTCAAAAAGTGGGCTGCAAAGTTCTTGTCTCTTGCTTGTATACCGAGGTGAGAAAGTCTTAAATACTCGTCTGCCAGGGCGTTGATATCTATCGATACCTTCTCGCCAGTTTTTGACCGACTGTGTTCCAGCATCCTTTGTACAATGGAGTTCGCCCTTTCACCATGCTGGTGGATTTTTTCTAGACTTATCTTTATATCGTCAGCGATCTCGACGGCGCCTTGTTGATTTCCCTCCGCGAGTTCAACTTTCATTTCCTCGATCAATTCGGTGCAGACTTCGGAAAAGTTATTTACAAAATTCAGCGGGTTTTTAATCTCGTGTGCGATGCCGGCGGTGAGCTCCCCAAGACTTGCCATCTTCTCGGATTGTATCAATTGGGTTTGGGTAGATTTCAGCTGTTCGTAAGCTGATTCTACTTGTTCCCGCTGGGCGTGGATCTCCGCTTTTTGCCCTTGGAGCAGTCGGTTTGCCTTTTGCTTACTCAGATTGTTGCGAAAGAGAGAAATGCTGATTACCACGAACATAAGCAACCCTCCCAAAGATGCAAATATGATTATCCGCTGATTAAAAACTGCCGCGTTTTTCAACTCTGTATCCTTCTGAAGGAGCTCTATTTCAGCTTCTTTTTTGTTCAATTCAAATTCAAACTGAAGCTGCTGAATCATCTGTTCTGTACTGGATTTTGCGATTTCTTCCTTGACAGATTTCGCGCTGATTTCATTTTCATAAGCCGCTTTGAAATTACCGACGAGCGCCTGTATTTCAGCTAAATTTAGATAAGCATCCAGCATTTCATCTTTAGCATCGATGTCGCTTGCCAGCGATCTGGCTTTTTCCAAAGAGATGATGGCATCCGCAAAATTCTTTTGTTTTCTCTGGGTTTTTGCAAGACCGATCAAGCCCTGCGTCTGCTCAAACTTGGCATCCAATCTCTCGGAGATTTCCAATGCTCGCCTGTGAAAATCAAACGCTTTTGGGAAATTGCCCATTGCCGCATGAATCTCTCCCAACTGGGTGAGAGGGAATGTGGCGTCGAGGGTGCCGTCGCAAAGTTCCAAAGCCATTTGATGAAAATAGATGGCTGAATCATAGTTCGATTCCAGAAAATACACTTCCCCGATATTCATGGACGCAGTGGCGATTCCTTGCTGCTGTTGTATGCCTTCAAATACCCCCAGCGATTTCTTAAAATAAGCCAACGCTTCATCGATCGTTTTCCGGTTTTCGAGATAAACCGTTCCGATGTTATTGAAGGAAGTTCCTATTCTTAGCTTGTTGTCGAGCTCTTCGGAAATCTTGAGAGACTCAAAATGCAGCTCCAACGCTTTGGTGCTGTTTCCTAACATAAAGTAAATAGAGCCGAGGTTGCTGAGGATATTGGCTTCACCCGTCCTGTCATTTATCTCGCGGAAATTCTTTAATGATTCTTGAAAGTTCAAGATTGCTTCCTGAAAATTTCCCTGTTGGGCGTATGCCCTCCCTTTGGCGTTGTATGCCTTCGCCAGACCCACTTTGTAGTTTATTTCGGTCCCTAATTGCACGGCTGCATCCAAATTACCAAGGCCACGATTGATATCTGAACCAAGAAGTTCCAAGCCCAAATCCACATACAGATCAACTTTTAAACTATCGTCATCCAGTTGGGCAATGCTACGTGATAAGCTGTCCGCTCTTGTAGTTTGGGCGCTACTCCCATTTGTAAGAATAAAAGATAATAGAGTTATAAAGAGGACGTACTTAAAAATATTCATATACCTGCTTAACACGGGGCTAAAGTGCGGAAGAATTAAATTTAAGAAAATGCGACAACATCCTTTGGATCAAATTGTATAAAGCAAAAAAGAATGGAAAGGACTTCCATTCTTTTTTTACTCCAAGATCCGACTTTACTGTTTGATCACCCGTACGGCTTTCACACCTTGTAAGGTGCTGATGGTGATAGTGTAGAAGCCGATATGCAATTGCGAGAAGTCCAATTCTAAGCGGCTCTCTCTTTCATTCCATTCACCTTTCCATGGAAGTGTTCTGCCCATAGCATCCGAGAGGACTAGCGAGGATTCATTGGGTATTTCTTTGACAAGACCCCTGAGGCTGAGATTCAGTCTATCTTTTACCGGATTGGGGTATGCTTTTAGTTCGCCTGACACTTCGTCCCCTTCCGTCGAAACTCCTTCTGATCGGGATATTTGAATCGCGCTTTCACTTGGCAACGGCTTTGTCCTAGCAGATTCCAGATCGTTTACAACAGGCCTAATGGCTATGGCTTGGGCTACCCAACTTTCACTCAACGAGGCAATGGCATTTAAATCCCCGGTGTCGCCCGGTTTATATTGCGTGTAGTGAGACATCATATTGGAGGTTAAACCCTGCTGATTATTTGGGTCGTCGTAGATCTCAATTGTTCCTACAGGTGGAGTCCAAGTAGCGTTTTTCTTGTTGGAGTAGAAAAGCATGATCAAGGTATTGCAATCAGTGGTAGTCAATGAAGGCGCAGTGGCAATGAAGCCCTGAGCCCCTGATAGTCCGGTAAATTCGACGATAGGACCGTCTGGATGATGGATGTCAGCGCCACTTACTCTGGATATCCCCATAGTCCATTTCGGACTTTGGTTGATGCGGAATCCATAGGTTTCCGGTTCATTGTTGCTTTTCACAATTTTGTAATAAGTGGCCATGGCGACTTGGTTCAGCTGGTTGACTCTTTGAATCAGTACCCAATCCTTGTCAGGAGGAGTAATGGATGGTGACTGTCCTTTTTCAAACATCAAACCGACAATCAACAAATCTCCGATTTGGGTATTGGCAGGCCTTTTTATTATTGCAGGATTACTGGTATTTCCTGCTCCCGTCGCTGTCTCAAATTCCCCAACAATTGGTGCCTCATTGATACAGCCTGTGACAGTAAGGCTTCCCAAAGTAGAGTTTTCCAAATCGACCGTATAATTGGCTGGGGTAAAGAATGTTACCTGAGGACGAATGCTATAAGTACCAATGTCAATAGTCCCCGTGCTAGGATAGACTATCTCGTCTTTGATGAGCGAATACACAATTTTCTCAACAACGGAGGCCTCATCTTCTTTAATTTCCACTTCATTTCCCTCGCTGTCCAACAAATTGCTACTGTAAGCAAATCCTTCTAATTCAGAAGAATATTGAGGCGCAGGATCTCCAAAATCAATTTCCGAGGGATTTGCAGAAGTAGTTATTGTTAATGCAGCCGGGGTTATTTCCAAGTGGGCCGGTAAATAGGAAACATTCAAGTTTCTTTCTTCAAAACTACCGGGTACAATAAAGTGGTTTCCAACTCCGGTACCACTTACAAGGGTTATAGAGAAGAATTCCAGATTGGCATCCTCGGAGTTATTTTCATCTGCCTCACCAAAGTCGTAGTATTTAATGGAATTAACTTCGACTTCACTTGCTTCCTCAAGGTCACTTTCTTTGAAGATGATTAGTACATTGTCAAGTTCTTCAATTTCATCTTCGTTACCTTCCACATTGATCAGGGTTCGACCATTAATTAGGGTCCGGCCATTAATCATTGTACGGGCATTGATCAGTGTGCGACCGTTGATGATAGTACGGCCATTTATCAATGTGCGTCCATTTATAAGTGTTCTAGCGTTAATAAGTGTCCTGCCGTTTATTTCTGCACCCATTAAATTCTGATCTTCGGGATTTTCCAGATAATCCAGGAAAGAACCCGTTGGAACATCAATGATTGAATTGATTAATGGCCGTCCGTTGATGAGGGTTCTACCATTGATAAGGACTCTACCATTGATAATAGGACGACCGTTTATCAAGGTCCGCCCACTCACCATAAAGCTGAGATTGATCAGTTCGGAATTGATAAGAGGTCTTCCATTAGTATCAAAAAGGCCTAGTGGAAGACTATCGTCACCCTCTTGTTTGGCCTTTTCCAGATCCTGTAGATAATTAGTTAGAATCGAAGCTTTCAATCCGCCCACATCCAGGATTTTGGCAGCGTCCTCATCAGAGATGATGACTTCATATTGGATGGCATCGCTGATCGATTCACCATATTCCAAAGCAGTTTCACCCGTCAGGTCAATCGGTTTGATGGTAACCGGTAAAGGATCTACGGTGATGATGCCCGGACCGTAGTTTCCCAAGGCATTATTTATTCCATCATATAATAGATTTCCATCTTCCTGAAGCAGGCCTACATAGTTATAGAAGTCTGAGAAAGCAAAACCGGTTGGCGCATGAGATGCTGTTATGATATAGGTGCCGACTTCGGCTAAGTCTCCATTGATTGGACTGGCAAGTGTCAACGCCTGCAAAGTATCGTTTTCATTTTCGGGATTCAATGTAAGCCCAACCTCTTCGAGAGTCAGTTCACTTGGTACCCAATTATTGTCAACCAATTCATATACATTGGCAGTAAAAGGCTCTAGAGCCTGAGCATATTTTTTACTCTGATCATCTGCGCGGATGGCAATGGTTTTTTTATTGACATCAAAGAAAAATTCCGGATCGGCAATTCCACCGTCTGTCTGACTATCCGAAATAGCATTGTTTACGACCGTGACTCCCGGATTTCCTACGAATGGTGGGACAGTAACCTCCAGATAACCATTTCCAAGCTCATCAATTCCGTAGGTTGAATTCAACAGCTCTTCCCTCAAATAGACATTTGAACCTTCATATAGATTTGTTCCCCTGACAATCAGCTTAAACTCAACTTCACCGGGATTTATATTCTCATCATAAACCAGCTCAATGTTGTCAGGGTTGGGTGCGGCGAGTGAAAGCAACGCCCGGTCTGCCCGAACAAGTCCCGAACCCGAATTGAGATCTTCGCCGGGCTCATGCATATCCTGTGCTGTTGATTTAAGTAAGTTTCGGATATCGGCGGGCAGACTCGTGCCCGGCTCTCCTAGCCAGCCGGTTGGAATTGTTGTTGGGTAATACTTAACACGGGCCTGCTTGACTAATGCGGCAACTGCAGCAGCATGGGGTGCTGCTGCAGAAGTCCCGAAGAAATTTGGAAAGTTATCATCTTCCAAGTCCGGTGCACCAAGACTGACGGTGGTGTTCCCGCCATTTGGTGCCGTGAAATCAGGCTTACTGCGGCGCGCTTCATTGGTCAATGTTCCTCCTCTGGAAGAGAATGCAGCGACCGTGAATGCATCTGTCCCACTGGGAACTAGTGCTGGGTCAAATCCATAAACCGAAGTATTGGCAAAGAGCACCGCACCCACTGTCATTGCTCCCGTTGCATTGGCATGACCAACAATAGTAGAAGCATTTATCCCATTTTGATCGTTTGGATCAAGCTCACCTCTGAAAACTACATATTTGAAGTCGATGCCTGTATTGGAATCCAAGTCAGTACAGCTTTCGCACTCCCGAGCTATTACAAGATCGACGTTGGTTTCTTCGGTGATAGTAAATGAAAGGATTTCGATAGGATCACCATTTGCATTGTTTCGGTTAAAACCAAATAGGGGTACGCCAAACTCTTTTAGATAAATATCCAGATCGTACAAACTTCCAATCTGGTCAACGGAATAAAGTGGGTCATCCCATTGAAGAACTATCATATACACGGCAGGGCCATTTTGCCCGGGAAAGACTTTGATGGATTGCGTTGGATTGCCGCTGCTAAATTGGTGTACACGGCCGCGCTCAGTCCATTCGCCGCCATTCAGCGGTAAGTCAATCGTTGGATCATCGACTGGAGCAAATACACCTTCAAAGGATTTGGTTCCAAAGTTCCCGGCAGAAGTAAAATATGAAACGCCGTTGGCGGTAACCTCGTTAACTGCTTTTGCCACTTTTCCATCGCTAAAAAAGGGTTCCGTGATGTGGTTGATATCATCCACGATAATATCACTGCCGGCAGCTGCTAAGTCGCGGATCCCTTGTGCGAAATCTCCCGCGGTTACTACGCCTGTTCGGAAGCCAAGTTGTGCGCCTGGAGCTACGTCATGAACAATCTGAAGCATCGCACGGCCTTCATCCGTCCCGATTCCAAATCTACTTGGAAGATCCCTGGTAAAATAAAGGCTTTCCGGCAAGTCGCCGTTGGCTACATCGGCTGCCAATGTGTTGACTCCTGGATCCGTTCGTGTGGCATAGCTGTCAGAAAGCACCCCGATTTTAATTCCAGTTCCGTCTATCGGCGTGTCTCCTTCAAAATGGGAATATCCTGCTCTCACAAGGTTAGAGCGCATGACTCGGTCACCTTGAGTTGTCGTCGCACCTTTATTGGTAACAGGGGGGATCGCCGGTCGTACGTAGTTTATAGCCTCCTGATACTGATTCAATTCCAATAACCTTTCTATGGGAAGAAACCCGGCAATTATCAACGAATTGGGATCTTGTTTAAGTTCGTCTTCGGTTGGGGTCACAAAACCTAAGCTTTCCAAGATTGCCTTAGCCTGTCCAAACTTATCCTTGATGTATATGACCTCAATCAGTACCTCGTTTCCGACGATATAGAAGACTTCGTTGGTTTCCACTGTTTGACCCCGATTAAAAATTTCATTGAGAGCAGTCAATTCCGAACCGATAATTTCATATACTTTGCCTTGGGAGCAGATACCGAAAATCTGGCGATCATTGACCGTAATTGTAAATGTTTCCTTGCTGCCACAGGTACCTGCCGTCGAGACCTCAATCACCTCTCCGTCGGTGAGCAGAATCGATTCAGAATTTTCTATTATTTGGCCATTCCGTTCAAAAATCAGCTCTCCAGAACTGACAGTGGCATAATCGTTCAAGTTTCCAATAGCAGTATCCCCACCATTTTCCGTGCTGCACAATACGGCATCGACTACAGACAAGACAGGAGGGGTATTAAGCGTGACATTTAGGCTACATCGAGTTGGGAAGCAAGCCCCTTCGTTGTCCACTTCCACTGATACAGTTCCCGAGTTTAACCATTTCACTGTGATGGAATTGGTCTCTTGTCCGGAGGTTATTTCTCCGCCATCAGAAACTGACCAGGTGTAGGCGGATGCTCCGGCAGGTACAGTATAGGATGCAGGAGAACTCTCACAAACTTCGCTTTCACCCTGAATATGACAGTCCGTATCATGATTAATGGCATCGGAGACAGCTTGTACGGAACGATCCTGACCTCCCATGGATGTTCCGTCTAGCGAAAATACCCTGGTATGATAGGGGGATCCTGTGATACTCGAAGCTGACTGTCCTTCACCCCAATCCGTTGCGCTGGCGATATGACCTCCCCAGGCTATTACAACTGTGTTAGTTGGTCCGTTGCTGCCGCTGACAGTAAAAGATATGCTTAGTCTGGTAACAGCACTGGTCGCAGCATTATTTTCTTGCAGGACGTATTTTATTTCACCCAAAGAGCCTCCATAAATGGCAATTTTTCTTTCACCATCTGTTAACTGATCAAAACTCGCAGAAGGCTGGGGAGAGCCATCAGGACTGGGAATTGAACCGAAATTTGGATTGCCGGAACTGGGAAGTACATCTTCACAGATTCTATTAAAACTCGTGATATAGTCTATTGCACTTTTGTCTTTCGTCCTCGTATCCCACTCAATCTCTACCGTATGGTTTCCAGATCGCAACTTTGAAATGGTCAGCCGGTAGGGAATGGAGTGTCCTTCATAGAAATGGCTGTTTCCTGAATTTGAGTTTCCCGTTGCCCAAGCTATTGGACTTACAGGATCTTTGTCAACTCCTCCATTCTGGCCTTGCTCCAGTTTGACGGTTTGGGCATAGGAAAGATTAACGGTCAATAGCAACGCCGCCATCAGCCTGTTGCGGAGTTTGAGTAGTCTACCCATAGGAAAACAGTTAAATGTTTTAGAATCTAAAAAAGTCAAAAAGTGAATGAATTTTGATAAAATGTAAAATCCAATCCTCTAAGCAAAAAACATAGTTTTTCACAAGTAAAATACAAAAAACCTTTTATAAAAGGACTTTTCTAGGTCATTAAATTAAAAAAAATGGACCTTTCTCGACAATTACTCGGAGCAAATGTAAGCTGGACTCGGAGACTTGCCCGCTTTGCAGCTAGCGGTGAGACTGCTCGACCGTTTGTTTAGGCGGCAGTGTATACCACTTTTTAGTGGGAAACGGTTAGTTGAATAATAAACTCACTCCCTTCTACTTTCTTCAACTCCCAAAGGCTCTTTCACAGTATCATCTCTCAAGCCGGACCTTATTCCTCGACCCAGAGGCCTAGCCGTAAAGAAAGGGTGGGAGATTTAACTCCGAAAATTCATCTAGCCTTTTTAACCATTTTGCCGGAAATTCCCAAGATGGATTTGCCCAAACCCTTCAGCTTAGATGCTGGGGTTAGGCTACTTAAAAATGCCTTTGTAGTCGGGAAAACAAATACTGGCAATAGATCCCTTGAATTTTAGGACAACTGGCATCCCCTGATACTTGAATACTGTCCCGATACTCGTTCCCTGCCGAAGATAGCCAGCAAATCAAGCTTCATATTTTTAGATTAATAGGGCAATTGAATGATGAACGTCGAACCTGCCTGTCCGCCATACAATCCTCCGCCTTCCGTAGTTTTCACTTTCAGTTCGCCACCATGTGCCTTCACTATATCGTAGCTTAAGCTTAGTCCCAATCCTGTTCCCTGACCGGTAGGTTTGGTAGTGAAAAACGGTTGAAAGATTTTGTCCTTGACTGAATCGGGAATGCCGGATCCGTTGTCGGTGACGGAGATTTCCACGCTGTTGCCTTTGACTTGGGCTGATACGACGACTAAGGGTTTGAAAGGTTCTTCCCCATCCTGCAAACCGCCATCATGCAATTTACCATTGCCATTGACAGCACTTTGACTGCGCTCAGCACCGTCAACCCGACTTCGCTCGGTACAGGCGTAGAAGGCGTTGTTGATAAGATTCAGCAATACCCGTCCGAAATCCTGCGCGACCACATTTACCTTGGGAAGATCTGGATCCAGTTCCAACCTGAAGTCGGCGTTGAAGCTTTTGTCTTTTGCTCTGATCCCATGATAGCTCAGGCGCAAGTACTCGTCAGCCAAGGCTCCGATATCAGTCGGCTCTTTTTGGCCTGAGCCCGTTCGGCTGTGCTGGAGCATGCCCTTGACGATGGCATCTGCCCGCTTGCCATGATGATGAATTTTCTGCTGATTTTGGACGAGATCTTCGGCTATGGCGTCCAAGCTTTCTTTTTGGAGCGGATCGATGTCAATCTTTGCCAATTCCTCTTTGAGTTCCTCCGCCAGTTCCACACTCAGTTCGGAGAAGTTATTGACGAAATTCAATGGATTCTGGATCTCATGGGCAATACCCGCGGTGAGCTCTCCCAGACTGGCCATCTTCTCCGATTGGATGAGTTGGGACTGCGTGGCCTTGAGTTCGTCGATGGACTTGTTGAGTTGAGCGGTACGGTGGAGGACTTTATCTTCCAATATCCTGTTTTCTTTTTGCAGGTATTTTGACCGTAGATAGACAATCCCATAGGTCAAGCCACCAAAGATTGAGACAAAAAGCAGGTAGGCCCACCAAGTCTGATTCCAAGGTGGTCTGATCGTAAAAGAGAAGGAGTCCGGAGCGCTCCATTGGCTGTTGAAGCCGACCGATGCGACTTTGAAGGTATAGGTTCCGGGTTCCAGATTGTAGTAAATCTTAGAAAATGGCCGGCCGTTTGGCCTAGACCAAGCCGTGTCTACCCCATCCAGCAGATAGCTGTAGAGAATCTTGTCTCTGCCTCGGATGGAGGTGTTGATAAAGTCGAAGCTGAAAGAGTTTTGGTCGTCTGGGACTTTCAGATCCAGAGGGAGGCCGGTTTTAGGATGTTGTCCCGCCCAGCGAAATTTGTTGTTGACATAGTATCCCGAGTCCGCCGGCATCTGGTCTGCCAGTACGAACCCCTCTCTATTACCCGCCCAGAGTGTATCTCCCACGCTCAATTGGGCTTTGAAATCCGAGATTTTGATAAATCGACTGTGCTGGTCCATGATATTGACGGAGTAGATATGCGCCTCAGCCGGAGTAAGATCAAGGACAGGCTCCTGGAGATTGACTGTCAGCACAGGTGACGCTCCCCACCACACCTGCCCGTTTTGCAGGACTTTGGCAGTGGATTGATTGAAATCAATGTAAGGATAGCCCTCCGCCAGCCCGTAATTGTAAAACTGCCAAGGTTGGGCAGATGAGCCTTCTTCTGGCCTATGAACCCGGATGATTCACCGTTCGGAGCCGATCTGGATAATCCCATTATCCTCCACCAGGTCGTACATCGCGGGGGGATTAAGACCGTTTTGAGCCGAGATGTGTGTGATTTCCGTGAAGTCCAGATTGAAGATGGCAATCCCTTGGTTCGTTCCGACTATCATTTCTCCAGCGGTGTTCAAGTAGAGCATGGACGTATAGTCACTGGGAAGTCCGTTGGATTTCTTCAGATTTCGGACGGTATTTTTGGCGGGATCGATGATACTCAGACCGGTATCGGTAGCAACCCAGATGCGTCCCGCACGATCCTCCTCTAAGACAAAAGCCAATTCCCCCGCTAGTCCCTGTAGCTGGGAAAAGGACGTCCAGACCCCCGTAGCTGGATCAAATACATTCACGCCATCTCCTCCACCGAACCAAAACTTCTGGTCTTTGGCTCTAAATCCGGTAAAAAACACCTGAGTCACATCAGTATTACGGGTATCGTACCAGTCAATTTTTTGAGTACTGAGATCGAAAATGCCGAAGCCTCCTAATGCTGATAAGAGAAATCGACTTCCTTCTATCTTCCGGATTCGTCGGTAATTTTTGGTGGCTATGGCTGGAGGCATGGTGAATAAGTGCAGCCGCTTGGTTTTTGGGTCATAGATATTCAGACCTTTGTAGGTAGAGAGATAGACTCTCGCTTGGTCATCCTCGACGATTCCCCAGACATCGTTGCTTTCCAGTCCTTGGGCGACGGTAAAGTGCTCCGGCATCATCCCCTTGGTGTCATAGATCAACAACCCGTCACTTGCACTCCCTTGAAGCAGCATCCCATCCGACCCCAATTGAGAGGAAGGGGGAAAGCCATTTACATGAAGCGTAGATCGGATATGGATTTTTCGGGCAGTCTCAGCAGCCGGATCATACACGAAGATCGTGTCGTTGGTAGAGAACCACAGTCGGTCTTTGAAGTCTTGCTTGATGGAAGTAGGGCGACCATTGAACCCCTGCTGAGCTCCCATTTTTCGAATTTTTTGGTCTTTCAGCGAAATCCCATACGCATCTGTACTGAAGGCGGAGATCCATCGATTGCCACTGCGATCAGTCATAAATTCAAAAGGAACTCCTATCTCAACCTCTTCTTGAAATCCGATAAGTCGAAGCTTTTTTGGTCCGGGGCGAGAATCCCGATGGTATTCTGATAGCCGATCCAAAGGTTGCCATCGGCGTCTGAATTTACGCCATAGCAGAATGCAAGGCTGTAGTCTGGATCAGATACCTTCAGCGGAATCTCTGTTTTTTGCTCCAAGTCAATCTTATACAAGTGAGTTCCACTGCCCCATAGTTGACCCTTAGAATCCAATTCGATGCGGATATAGCCATGTCCTGTCCGAAAGTGCTCGGCCATACCCAGCACAGGATTGAAGCGATAGATTCCGGAACTTTCGCTGGATATCAGAAGGTTACCTTCGGTATCTTGGACGATGTCCGAGAGGGTTTCGGTGGCGCCGGTTTGGTCTTTTTGGAAAAAATTAAAGAAAGCGAAGGTCCTCCCGTCGTATTTGTTGAGCCCTTGCTCGGTGGTGATCCACGTTACGCCAAGCGAGTCGGAAAACATTGCAAGAATCCGATTACCAACCAAGCCTTCTGCCTGGCCGAGTTTGACCAGACCGGAGGTACCACCTCTCCATACAGAGGGAATGGTCGCCAGATTAATTTGAGGAGGCGGTACGAGAAATTTACGAACCGCAAAAGTATCTGCCTTGACGCTGTCCAAGTTGACGGCGATGCTTTTGAGCTTTTCGAAGACAAACGGAATCTCAGCAATGGGCTGGGAAATCGGTGCGAAGTCGTTAACCGCAAAAGGCTTCGAGGGCATCTGCTCGATGACAAATGGAAGCGTGGTTTTCTTCGGCAGATAGTTCGCATTCAAGGTGTCCCAACGGATAGGTGTTTCCTCTGGAAAGCTGAAGGGCACTGCTTTAGGGGTTTGCCATCCATTTGGGTTGTCTGGAAAAGGAATTTCAGTCTTCTGATTACACGAAAAAATAGCTGAGATGAGGATGATCGGAAAAAGTAGAAACCCAGAACGACGGGAAATTCGGACGCAAAAGGGCATAGGCATATTCAAAAGAGGGCTGATGGTTTCTTTTTTCAGAAAAAAGCGTGAAAACGATAGCCCGCTCTCCATATCCAGTCCAGCTGGATGATAGATTTAAAGGCCGAAGAAGGTACTAATTTTTGAAGAATTTAGGCGTCAATGTTTCAAAATATTCGGGGAATCAACAATTCCCGCGATATAATTTGGGACAGCTTCGATCATCCCACTTTTGGAATCGTAATGCTAAACCTGGTCCACTCACCGACCACCGAAGTGATGTCTAAGGAACCGTTGTGCGCTTTGATGATATCGTGCGTGATGGACAATCCCAGGCCTGTCCCTTCGGTGCCTTTTTTAGTGGTAAAGAATGGCATCAACAGCTTGTCTTTGATCTCATCTGGTACACCGGGACCGTTGTCCTCGACTTCGATCAGGATGCTGTCGCCGAGATCCTTGGTGCGAACTTCGATGATGGCTTTGTACTCCGGCCCGACTTTGACGATTTTTTCACGCATGGCGTCAAAGGAATTTTTGGTCAGATTCAAGATCACACGGCTAAAATCCTCAACGTTGAGAGGAATCTTTGGAATGCTTTGATCCAACTTGAGACTGACGTCGACGTTGATCGGATTTTTATTGGCCCGCATGCCATGGAAGGACAGGTTGACATATTCGGTGATGACCTCGTTGAGATCGGCCGGTTCCATGGCGCCGCTTCCGCCCCTTGAGTGCATCAGCATGGACTTGACGATGCCGTCCGCCCGCCCGCCATGATGTTTGATTTTGGTCAGGTTGGTTTTGATGTCAGACAGGAGATCCTTGACATTGTCTAAGGCATCGGTTGGTGGCATTTTTTCGAGTTCTTCTTCGATCTCTTCCAAAAACTCCAAGCTCAGCCCAGAGAAGTTGTTGACAAAGTTCAGCGGGTTTTTGATTTCGTGGGCGATCCCCGCGGTCAGTTGCCCTAGAGAAGCGAGTTTTTCTTGCTGGATCAGCTGCACCTGGGTTGACTTGAGGTTTTCATGAGCTGACTCCAGCTTCGTGTAGGCTTTTTCGATCTCCCGTGCTTGCTCCAGCTCCCGTTCCCGGGCCTTTTCCTGCTCTTGTTGGATGGCTTTATTTCGCTGATAGCGGTGCATCGGGTAGATCAGCGACAAGAACAGCATCGTGTAGATCAGAAACGCCCACCAGGTGCGGTACCAGGGCGGAAGTACGGTGAAAGACAGGCTGATCGGCTCCGTCCACTCCCCGGCCTCTCCCTCGCTCGGGCCGGTGAACCTCGCTCGGACTTTAAAGACATAGTCGCCCTCCTCAATGTTGCCAAATGTGGCGCTGGTCTTTTTCAACACAGGACTCCATTCCTGATCGTAGCCTTCGAGGATATATTGGTATTCCACCAAAAAGGGCTTGGCCAACTCGTTGGAGCCAAAATCAACGTTGATGTGGTTGTGTCTAAAGGGTAAAACGAGATTCTGGGGAATCGGAAAAAACGGCGCGATGCTATCGAAGGTGATATTCTTAAACCGATCTTGCAGTCTGATTCGCTCCTCGCTGTTCAGGACTTTTCCCAAGGTAGAGGCCTCTTCCACCTGGGCCGATTGGTCGGATTCACTGACCGATTGGAGTGAGCTCCAGGGGATCACTTCTTCATTCAGCCGTAGCTGCTTCAAGAAAACCTTTGGGACGTTTTTATTTCGGATCAGCGCGTCATAGTCAAAGCGAACCAACGCTGATTTGTTGCTCCCTGTCCCTGCCCAGAGGATCCCGTTTCGATCCTGAAACATCCCGTTTTGCCCGTCTGTGAGATCCTTGACAGGATAGCCGGTATTGGAATTGAAGATCTCAAGATTCTTCAGTTGTGAGAAGTCTTCCCCTTTTGGCACGTCAAAAAAAGCAATCCCCAGGTTGGTTCCCACGGCCACTTTTTGATTGCTCATCGGCAGGATCTGTTGGATCACATCATCGGGGAGGCCATTGCTTGTGGTGAAATTGTGGAAAAGTGGTTTTTGCTCCGCAATACCCGAGATAGCGATTGCTTTTGAGTCTTTGGAAAGAAAGCTGATCCCTTCCTCGGTGCCCACCCAGAGATTTTGCTGTTCGTCCAGCTTGACCTGAATCACACCATTGTTGGCCAAGCCCTGGTCTTGGGTGAAGGTGACGAATTTTTCCCCATCAAAATGACTCAAGCCTCCATCCACCGCTCCTATCCAGATCGACCCGTCCGGCTCAGCCTGCATGCCAAGTATGATATAACCAGCGAGACCCTGCTCCGGCCCAAATCGGGTGAAACTTGCGCCGTCAAACCGGCTGATTCCGTCTTCAGTGCCTACCCAAAGCGCTCCGTTGGCATCCTCGATGACTGAGTAAACCTCATTGGAGGGTAATCCGTGTGCGGTCGTGTACGAGGTCACATCCTTGCCGTCAAATTTGCTTAACCCCCCGCCGGTGCCAAACCAAATGTTCCCACTTCGATCCTGGACCATGGAATAAACAATGTCTCCAGCCAATCCCTGTGAAAGTGAGTAGGTAGTGAAGCCGCTACCGTCGAATTTGCTGGCTCCGCCACCCGAGGTTCCAAACCAAAGATTGCCTTCCCGGTCTTCCAGCGAGCTCATGATGATGTTGGCGCCGAGCCCCTGATTCATCGTGAAGCTGGTAAAGGAAGAGCCGTCAAACCGCGTCACCCCCCCTCCGTCAGTACAAAACCAGATCTTTCCCGAGTCATCCAGGACAATGTCCAGAACGCTGTTGGCTGACATGCCCTGATCTCGGGTATAGCTCGTAAATTTTTTCCCGTCAAAACGGCTCGCTCCTCGTTCCGTCCCAAACCATATTTGACCTTTTCGGTCTTCTTGGATCGCACGGACAATGTTGTCAGCGAGACCGTCGTGAATATCGAAGTTTTGAAAGGTACTCCCGTCAAATCTGCTGATGCCCGAGCCGATGGTCCCGATCCACAGTGATCCGTCCGAGGAGGCTCCAAAGCTCCTTACCCGATTGCCAGCCAGTCCGTCCGCTTCGGAGAAGTTGGTGAAGGTCTTTCCGTCAAACTTACTCATGCCTCCTCCGTTGGTGCCGAAGTAGAGGTTGCCTTGCAGATCTTTCCCGACGGCCATCACAAAGTCGTCTGCCAGACCATCCTCTGCGGTGTAGTTGGTAAATTTCGTTCCGTCAAACTTTAGGATTCCCCCACCGCCGGTGCCCATCCAGATATTCCCCTCTTGGTCCTCAGTGATGCCAAAGATCACCTCATTGGCAAGACCATCTTCCAGCGTGTAGCTGGTGAAAGTGTGTCCGTCAAAGCTGCTGACTCCGGTGATGGTTCCGATCCAGATCAGCCCTTTGCTGTCTTCCCAGATGCTCCGCACGGTGTTACCCGCCAGCCCCTGGGATGTGGTGTAATTGGTGAAGCTGCTGCCGTCATACTGACTCAGTCCGCCTCCGTTAGTCCCAAACCAAATATGCCCTCTGCGATCTAAAATTGCGCAGTTGACACCGTCAAGCGGAAGTCCATCGTCCGAGGTATAGGCTCTGAACTGTGATACTCCGCCCTCTCCCAAGAGGAAGGGCTGACCGTTTTCGTCGGTGGTGACGGACCCATTGGGGTCCGTCGAGACGAGCAGGTTTTGCCTTTTGGGTACCATCAGCTCGTAGGCGACCAGATCGCCTGCGTCGTCCCGATAGGAATAGCTTCCTCCGTCTTTGGTCGGCAGCGCGATGACTCGGGGAGGCGGAG
>Ga0307414_10000567_pt1 | contig 19287 bp, 21 predicted proteins | sample DK1Ometagenome_FD_203804 | JGI IMG/M metagenome (GOLD analysis project Ga0307414, IMG submission 203804) | Maize rhizosphere microbial communities from greenhouse at UC Davis, California, United States - DK15-O-3 | ecosystem: Host-associated > Plants > Roots > Rhizosphere > Soil | place: USA... | reverse complement strand
TGCTGCTGACCGAACGCGGCACGAGCTTTGGTTATAACACATTGGTGAGCGACATGCGGGGTCTGCCAATCCTCGCGGAAACGGGATGCCCCATTGTGTTTGATGCCACGCACAGCGTTCAGCAGCCCGGTGGCAGGGGGACGAGCTCAGGGGGTGAGCGGCGCTTCGTACCCGTGCTGGCGCGGGCCGCAGTGGCAATCGGCGTGGCGGCTGTCTTCATCGAAACGCATGAAGACCCTGACCGCGCACCCAGCGATGGCCCAAACATGGTTCCGCTGAGCGAATTGCCTGCCTTATTGGCGGACCTGCGGGCGTTTGACGAACTCGCCAAGCGCCCCGTTTAACGCGGCGCCTTAGAATCCGCCGCCGGTCAGTTTCTGGCAAATCATATCGAGCTGCTCCAGGCTCGAATATTGCAGCGTGAGCGCGCCTTTGCCATTCTCATGGTTGATGCCGACCTTGAGGCCGAGCAGATCCGAGAGATGCTGTTCCATCGCGACAAGATCAGGGTCGCGACCTGTAGATCGCGCCGATGTCGAGCTGCGTGCAGCGGAGCGCCCGCCACCATCCCGCGATTCCCGCACAAGCCGCTCCGTCTCACGCACGGAGAGGCCCTTGGTCGCGATGGTCTTGGCGAGCGTTGAGCAATCTGCCGCGCCGATCAGCGCGCGACCATGCCCCATGCTGAGCTGCCCGACCATCACCAGATCCTGAACATCGGCAGGCAGATCCAGAAGGCGGATGAGGTTGGCAATGTGGCTACGGGATTTGCCCACAATTCGCGCGATGGCATCCTGGCTATGATGGAACTGCGTGATCAGGCTGCGATAGGCCTGCGCCTCCTCGATCGCGTTCAGGTCTTCGCGCTGGATATTCTCGACCAGCGCAATCTCTAGCGTCTCAGCCTCGCTAAATTCGCGGACAATCGCAGGAATCTGGTGCAGCTGCGCCTTCTGCGCCGCCCGCCACCGTCGCTCACCCGCTACGATCTGATAACGATCACCCGATACGGGACGCACAATGATCGGCTGGATGATGCCCCGCGTCCGAATGCTCTCAGCCAGTTCCAGCAGCGCCTGCTCATCGAAATGGCGACGGGGCTGCTCCGGATGCGGCGCGATTCGGGAAATCTCGATCATCCGCACGGAGCGATTGCCATCCTGACGCTCATCCGTGCGCGTGTCACCGCTGATCGAAACATCGCGATTCACGTCACCCAGCAAAGCCGACAGACCCCTGCCCAGTGGCCGCCGTGGCGCTGCCTTGCTGCTGCTTTCTGCTTCGCTCACGCCGCGATCTCCTGCTTGGGCAATTTCTCGATCAGCTCGCGGGCCAGAGCCATATAGGCCTCCGATCCGGAGCAGCGCATATCATAAATGAGCGCCGGCAGACCGTGACTCGGCGCTTCGGACAAGCGGACATTGCGTGGGATCACGGTCTTGAACACGAGATCGCCCAGGCACGCCCGCACGTCATCCGCGACCTGATCGGTAAGGCGGTTACGACGATCATACATGGTCAGCGCAACGCCGAGGATGGACAGATCGGGATTGAACCGCGCGCGGATGCGCTCGAAGGTTTGGAGCAATTGGGACAGGCCCTCCAATGCGAAAAATTCGCACTGCAGCGGCACGAGAATGGACTGCACCGCAACCATCGCATTGACGGTGAGCAAGCCCAGCGAGGGTGGGCAGTCGATCAGGCACACTTCCCACCGGTGCGAACTTGCACTCGAAAGGGCATTGATCAGGCGATGTGTACGCTCTTCGACATCGATCAATTCTATCTCAGCGCCCGAGAGATCCTGCGTGGCGGGGATGAGATCAAGGCCCGGCACGATGGTGGGCATCACGGCATCATCCAACCCACACTCGCCCATCAACAGATCATAGCTGGAGTGGTTACGGTCTTTTACATGGACGCCAAGACCCGTCGATGCATTTCCTTGCGGATCGAGGTCGATGAGCAAGGTACGATGGCCGGTGGCAGCCAAGGCGGTTGCGAGATTGATCGCAGTTGTGGTTTTACCCACCCCACCCTTTTGATTGGCAATCGCGATGCTGATCATTTGCCTCTCCAACGTGCGGTGGTCATACGTTTTGCGGCGCTTAAACCTGGGGCGCGGACGGGATATTTTCGACTGAGCTTGTGGATGGTCACAATCGCACTCTCGGCATCGGTAATGCTTTGTTCCACGTGGAACACTCCCTGCCAATCCCGCCGAACCGCTTCGACTTCGCGCATAGCATTACGCCCTTTTGGGAGAAGCCACCTACTGCTTTCGTCGCCCAAATGGCTCGCGCTCGGAAGCAGCCGATCCAAAGGTGCATAAGCACGGGCGGAAATGATCTGAGCGGGCCGATCCGCCTCCACCCGCTCCACTTTCGTGGAGCACACTTCCGCATGAGGGAGCGCTAAAGCATGGATGCATTTAACCAAAAATGCAGACCTCAACGGACGCATTTCCACAAACTTGATGGGTGCGGAACGCACGCAGGCAACCACAATACCGGGGAAGCCCGCACCGGTGCCAAGGTCGATCCACAGCCCATCGGTCTGATCAGTTGTAAGGTTCAGCAGCTGCGCCGAGTCCACAATATGCCGGCTCCAAATCTGGTCGCGGCTGGCGGCCGATATGAGATTCTGGCGATCCGCTTCATCCAAAACCAGGTCGGCAAACAGCGCCAAGCGATCGGCAACGTGCTGGTCGTACCAGCTCTGGGCTGCCAGCCAGGACCGTGCTTCTTCCTCCGTCATGCCGCGCGCTGCCGTGCGGCGACGAGCAGCGCCGCCAATGCGGCTGGCGTAACACCTCTTATCCGCGCCGCGGCACCGAGCGTTTCCGGCTGCGCCAAGGACAGTCGCTCGATCATTTCGCTACTCAAACCGCCAATCCGTGCGAAGTCGAGATCGGCTGGCAGAAGGATTGCCTCGTTGGCCCGGAGCGCGCGCACTTCCGAATCCTGCCGCTGCACATAAGGGTCATAAATGGCATCCTGCATAAGCTCTCCTACCAAATCATCCGCTTCGGAGAATGTGGGAGCGATTGAATTGATATGGCTGATATCGACCGTTGGAAAGCGGGCCCACTCGCGCAATGTCCGTTGAACGCCGTCATTGCGCACGTCCGCACCTGCAGATTGCAGCATGGTCGCCGACATGGTCTTATCAAGAACAGCGTCCAGCTCGTGCCGTCTTAAGCAACGCTCTTGCCACCATGAAGCCCTGGCCTCCCCAACCAGACCATGCGTGATGCCAACGGGCGTAAGCCGCGTCGCCGCATTGTCCGCCCGCAAACGCAGCCGAAACTCTGCACGCGCCGTCAGCATACGATAGGGCTCGGTAATGCCCTGAAGGCAGAGATCGTCGATCAGGACGCCGATGTAACTTTCGCTGCGGTCGAGGATGAGCGGCTCAAGATCGAGCGCCTGGGCAGCGGCGTTTGCGCCAGCGACCAACCCCTGTGCAGCGGCCTCCTCATAACCCGTCGTTCCATTAATCTGTCCCGCGAGGAACAGCCCCGGCATGTTCGGCAACGCCAATCTGCGATCCAGCGCACGGGGATCAATATGGTCATATTCAACAGCATAGCCGGGAACGACCATGCCGACATCTGCCATGCCCGCCAATGTCTTCAAAAAGGCGTGCTGCACCTCTGCGGGCAAAGACGAACTCAAGCCGTTGGGGTAAATGAGATTGCTGTGCAAACCCTCTGGCTCGAGAAAGATCTGATGACCATCGCGGGCGCCAAAGCGAACAACCTTGTCCTCGATAGACGGACAATAGCGCGGACCCCTGCCCTCGATGTCACCCGAAAAAAGCGGCGAAAGCGCAAGATTATCGCGGATGATCTGATGGGTTTGCTCATTGGTCCGGCTTATGCCGCAACGCAATTGGGGCAGCCGATATTCCTCGGCCAAGCCCATGAAGGACATCGTCCAAGGATCATTGTCCGATGGCTGATCGGGAAGCTGAGACCAATCAATCGTGCGGCCATCGAGGCGCGCTGGCGTACCCGTCTTTAACCGCCCCATTGGGAGCTCTAACGCGCGCAATTGGGCTGCCAGCTCTTGCGCCGCATGTTCGCCAATCCGGCCGCCCGTTTCGCGCTCCTTACCCCGGAACATGATGCCGCCGAGAAATGTGCCGGTGGTGAGGATAACCGTTGGCGCGCTAATCTCGCTGCCATCGCTCAGCTGGACACCCTTGACGATGTGGCCAACAGCAAGGGTAAGCCTGGCAACCTCGCCCTCCACGACTTGAACGTGGGTATTGGCGCGCATCATGCTTTGGATTGCATCGCGATAGAGGGTGCGATCCGCTTGAACACGCGGGCCGCGCACTGCTGCACCCTTGCTTGCATTGAGCATACGTCGATGGATTGCCGCACGATCCGCAGCGCGGGCCATAAGCCCGTCAAGCGCGTCGATTTCGCGAACAAGATGCCCCTTGCCCAAGCCACCAATTGAAGGGTTACACGACATTTCGCCAATTCGAGCAGCATTGGCGGTCACAAGAGCGACACGGGCACCGCGTCGAGCTGCCGCCCCTGCGGCTTCCGTACCGGCATGGCCGCCCCCAACGACGATAACATCAAAGGCTGTGTGAACGTTCATCACCATTGCAATAGAGCGAGCGAAGCAGTGGGTCAAAGCATCATGGGCGCGATTTCTGTTCCACGTGGAACAATCCGCTGAGACCGGTCATTTGCCGATGCAGAACCCACTGAATAACTCGTCCAACACCGTCTCCGTGGTGGCGCTTCCAGTGAGTTCATCGAATGAGCTCAAGGCCTGTCTAAAGCACTCGCCAATCAGTATCTCGTCCCGCACCGTCGCTGCCATATGTAACGCATCTTCCACGCGGCGCAGAACGGCATGCTGGCGCTCCGACAGCGCAAAGTCTCCAGGCGCAGGCAAGAGCGACGCTGCCTTGGTACAGATTAGCTCGATCACCCTGTCAATGCCCTCACCCGACGCGGTCGAAACTTGAATCCCAGCGCCTGCAGGACCATCACGCAGGTCCGCTTTTGAACTGATCGGAATCACCACACCGAGGGTCTCTGGCAGATCCTCGCCATCACCCAACCACAAAACGATATCCGCCTGAGAAATAAGCGCTTCGGCACGCCCAATCCCAATCTTCTCGATTTCCTCATCGCTCGCGTGGAGTCCCGCAGAATCCGAGATAACAAACGGCACGCCGTGAAATGAAATTGCCGCTTCAATGATATCGCGTGTGGTCCCCGCATGGGGTGAAACAATTGCTGCATCCCGGCCCACCAGCGCGTTGAACAAAGATGATTTCCCGACATTGGGAGGGCCACCAATCGCCACCCTTATGCCATCCTTCAACCGGGCCGATGTAGGCTTGGCGAGTTCCCTCCCGATCTGTGCAGCCACGGTCTTGGATCGCTCCAAAATTTCGAACAGACCTTCGCCATTGGAGACGTCACCCTCGTCAGCGAAATCGAGTTGCGCCTCAATCTGCGCAGCGGCCCGGCGGAGCGCCTGTGTCCAATCGGCGATCTTGCTGGAAAGCCCGCCACCAAACATTGCCATTGCGGCTCGGCGCTGGAGCGCTGTCTCAGCGGCAACCAGATCGCCCAGCCCCTCAACGCCCGCAAGATCGATTTTGCCGTTCAGGAATGCGCGGTGGGTGAATTCCCCCGGACCCGCTTTTCGTAAGCCTGGGAGTCCAGCCAAAGCGGATTCCACATCCTGCACGACGGCACGGGAGCCATGACAGTGCAGCTCAACCTGATCCTCTCCGGTCTCCGTGCGGGGTCCCGGAAAACAGATCAGCAAAGCCTCATCGAGCAATTCGCGGGTCCGGGGGTGAAATATGCCGCGCAGGCCTGCCTGCCTAGCCGCCGGAAGAGCACGGTCCGTAACCGCGCGGGCTGCCTCAAGAGCCGCTGGTCCGCAGATGCGTATCACCGCAATGGCTGCCGGAACCTGGCCGCTGGATAGCGCGAAAATCGTGTCTCGGTCAGTCATTGATCAAGCTCAGGACTGAGTCCTAGCCGTCCTTCTTGCCAGCCGCGCCAGACGCGCCGATGCCGATATCCATCATGCTGGAAAAAAGCTTCATGCCCGCATCGCCAAGCGGCGAAAGACCACGGAACATCTTTTCCATCTGCTCAAGATTACCCTGCCCGCTCATCGTATCCAGCACTGACTGGATGTAGAGATCATGGATGGGCTTGAGATCCGGCAGGCCCAGAAAGCCGCGCGCTTCCTCGGGTGTGCATTCAACATCAACCGTGAATTTCATGATAAGTGGCTCCGCCTGATCAGTTCGGCCAGCATGCCGCATCCAGCTGCAATTAGCCAGTGGTGGATGGCTTGATGCACAAGCTCGGCCGTCCGGTCGGTAAAATCAAAACTCCCGCGCCTGCATTCAAGCGCGGGAGTGATAATTTGTTAGCGCAGGAGCTGCAGCAGGCCGATCTCCTGATCGGTGATCCCGGTGTAGATCATCGAGCCCGCAACATAGACGATAACGATGAGACCGATCCAGGCGATCCAGCGATAACGCTCGATATATTTGGCGATGATATTGGCAGCAACGCCCATCAGGCCGACCGCGAAAACCAGGCCGATCATCAAAATGCCCGGATGGTCGCGCGCCGCACCAGCCACTGCCAGCACATTGTCGAGGCTCATCGACACGTCGGCAAGGGCAACGGCCCAGGCAGCGCCAGCAAAGCTCTTGGCTGGCCGCAATCCGCTGGTTTCGTCGCCTTCGACCTCAGGTGAGCCTGTATTCTGACCAAAGCCATGCCCGATTTCACGGTACATCTTCCATGCCACCCAGAGCAGCAGCACGCCACCTGCGAAGACAAGGCCGATGACCTGCAGAAGCTGGGTAACGACCAACGCAAAGGCAATGCGCAACACCAGCGCAGCGATAATGCCGATGAAGATGACTTTGCGGCGCTGATCAGCCGGCAAGCCAGCCGCGAGCGCGCCGATCACGATGGCATTATCGCCTGCGAGCACGATGTCGATCAGCAGAACCTGCCCAAAGGCAAGCCAGGCGCTTGCGTTCCCTGAGAAGAGGTTGCCGATATCGGCGACGATATGGGACCAGATATCCGTCATGGCTTGGCGCTATCCTGGCTTAGTTATTGATTCATCGTGGCAAAGAAGTCTTCATTTGTCTTAGAATCCTTCATCTTGTCCAGCAGGAATTCCATCGCGTCGATTGTGCCCATCTGCATGAGAATGCGGCGAAGCACCCACATTTTGGAGAGCTTGTCCTTCTCGACCAGCAGCTCTTCCTTACGCGTGCCGGACTTGCCGACATCGAGCGCCGGGAAGATGCGCTTATCGGAAACCTTGCGATCGAGGACGATTTCCGAGTTTCCGGTGCCCTTGAACTCTTCAAAGATCACCTCATCCATACGGCTGCCGGTATCGATAAGCGCCGTGGCGATGATGGAAAGCGAACCGCCCTCCTCGATGTTACGCGCCGCACCGAAGAAACGCTTGGGGCGCTGGAGTGCGTTGGCATCCACACCGCCGGTCAGCACCTTGCCGGAGCTTGGCACGACCGTGTTGTATGCGCGGCCAAGGCGGGTGATGGAATCGAGTAGGATGACGACATCCTTTTTATGCTCGACCAGACGCTTGGCCTTCTCGATCACCATTTCGGCGACCTGAACGTGGCGTGTGGCAGGCTCGTCAAAGGTGGAGGACACAACCTCACCCTTCACGCTGCGCTGCATATCGGTGACTTCCTCCGGGCGCTCATCGATGAGCAGCACGAGGAGGAACACCTCTGGATGATTGTCCGTAATCGCCTTGGCGATGTTCTGGAGCAGCACAGTCTTGCCCGTACGCGGCGGCGCGACGATCAGCGCGCGCTGGCCCTTGCCCTGCGGTGCGATGATGTCGATCACGCGGGCCGACTTGTCCTTGATCGTGGGATCAAGTGTATCGAGGCGCAGCTTTGAATCAGGATAGAGCGGCGTGAGATTATCGAAATTGACGCGGTGACGGACCACATCGGGATCGTCGAAATTCACTGATACCAGCTTGGTCAGCGCGAAATAACGCTCGCCATCCTTGGGCGCGCGAATTTCACCTTCCACCGTGTCACCGGTGCGCAGGCCGAATTTGCGAACCTGATTGGGGGAGATGTAAATATCGTCCGGGCCCGCCAGATAATTGGCTTCCGGGCTACGCAAAAAGCCAAATCCGTCGGTAAGCACCTCGATGGTGCCCAGCCCCATGATCTGCTCGCCATTTTCCGCCTGCTCCTTGAGGATGGCGAACATGAGGTCCTGCTTGCGGAGCGTCGAAGCCCCCTCGACACCGAGATCTTCGGCCATCGCAACCAGTTCGGCAGGCGCTTTGCGTTTCAAGTCTTTGAGATGCATGAGAAAAGAGTTCCGACTCTAGGCTTTTGGAAATTGGGAGCGATTTGGGAATTTAAGAGCGATGTGCCGGGCGCCGCCGTTTCGGCGTCACGAGCGCGAACAAGGCGCTTCAGGAGGAAGTCAGCTGGAATTAGGCTCAGGCCGAGCCCAAGTCAAGAGAAGCACCACTCACATGGATTTGCTGGCCGAGCCTATTTCAGAAGGGTTTCACGATCACGAGAATGACGATCAGCGTTACCAGCAACGCCGGCACTTCATTCATCAGCCGCAGTCGCTTTTCAGGCCAGGCCCGCTCGCCCTTTGCAAGCTTTTTAGCATAGCCCACCACCCAGCCATGATAGCCTGAGAGCAGGACGACCAGCAGCAGTTTCGCGTGAAACCAGCCGTCGGTCCAGGCGCCGATATTGAAGGCGAGCATCAGTCCGAAAATCCACACCAGGATGATCGAGGGATTGAGGATGATCCGCTTCATCCGCGTCTCGCGCTCGATCCAGGCCTGATCCTCCGCTGAGCCGGGCTCAGTCTGGTGATGATAGATGAAATAACGCGGGATCATGAACAGGCTCGCCATCAGGAAAATGACGAAAATCACATGCCCCGCAAGAACCCAGGGGTAGGCCGCGCCCAAAAATCCGATGCCGGGCAAGATGGACATGAAAGACCTGTTCCTTCTACTTCATTCAGGCGCGTGAGGCCGCCTTTTAGACCGGTTTCGCGCCAATTGGAACGGCTTAGCTCAAGCGTCCCGCACCCGTGCGAACAGTCTTTCGACATGCTCGATCGGCGTATCGGGCAGGATGCCGTGCCCGAGATTGAAGATATGCGGTCGGCCAGCCAGCGCTTCGAGGATATGATCCACAGCGCGATCCAGCGTCTCGCCGCCCGCAATCAGCGCCAGCGGATCGAGATTACCCTGCAGCGGCAGATGCGCTGGAAGTTCACGCGCGGCCCACGCCGGATCGATCGTCTCATCCAGACCCAAGGCATCAACACCGGTCCCCACCGCATAATCGACAAGCTTGGCACCCGCACCCTTTGGAAAGCCGATGATCGGCGTGTTCGGATGACGCGCCTTGAGGGCTTTGACGATCCGGGCATTGGGCGCGATCACCCATTCGTTGAATTGCTGCGGGCTCAGCGAGCCTGCCCAGCTATCGAACAACTGCACGGCATCGACACCGGCTTCGATCTGCGCGGCGAGATAATCCACGGTCGCCATTTCGATGGCCGCGATGATCGCGCCGAACTTTGCGGGGCTCTGATAGGCCATGCGCCGGGCGGCGGCATGATCCTTACTGCCCATGCCGGCCACCATATAGGTCGCGACGGTCCAAGGGCTGCCTGCAAAGCCCAGAAAGGTTGTTTGCGGGTCCAGAGCGGCCTTCACCCGCCTCACCGTGCCGATGACCGGGGCAAGGCGGCTGGGATCAGGCGTAAGGCCGCTCAGATCAGCGCCAGACAGTGGTGGAGAGAGCCTTGGCCCCTCGCCTGCCTCGAACCACAGATCCTGCCCCAGCGCGTGCGGAATGACGAGAATGTCGGAAAAGAGGATCGCACCATCAAAGCCAAAGCGCCTGATCGGTTGAAGAGTCACTTCGGCTGCACAATCGCTGTCATAGCACAGATCGAGGAAGCCGCCCTTCTCAGCCCGCAAGGCGCGATACTCAGGGAGATAGCGCCCGGCTTGCCGCATGAGCCACAGCGGTGGCCGGGCAGGAAGCTCGCCACGCAACACGCGCATCAGGGGCTTCGTCACGTCTTGATGGACGAGGGGCGAGTTATGCACGGGCCAATATCCTAAAGTAAAATTATATAAGGTTGTTGGAGTCAGTTGGGGCGTGGATAGCGGGCATTATTCCCCCATCCTCATTTTGCCAACAACTTGACGTCGCAAAGGCTCCGCAGATGCGCCGAGTCATCTCATTCGTCCACAGGACTCACAGCCTGTGGTGAACCGCTTGCGCCTGTGGATGAACCTTGAGCGGAGTGGCGGAGACTGCGCATGAAATCGCCCTCCCCACTTATCCACAGCGCTGTCCCTTGAATATTCCTCAGTTTGTCCACATGACCGTGCAGATGGACCGTCTCAACCTTCACCTCCTCTCGGATTCCACCGGTGAAACGCTGGAACATATCGGCAAGGCAGCGATCGCCCAGTTCGAGAATGTCGAGACAATCCGCCATTTCTGGCCAATGGTGCGCTCCGAGCAGCATCTCCAGCGCATTCTTGAAGAGGTGGCGCGCAACCCCGGCATGGTGCTGTTCACGCTCGCCAATCAGGGCCTGCGCAAGACGCTGGAAAATGGCTGCCGGGCACTCGGCATCCCCTTCGTGGCCCCGCTCGATCCGGTGACGGATGCGATGTCCAACCTGCTGGGTCAGGAAACCCGCAACCGGCCAGGGCGCAAACATGTGCTGGATGAGGCCTATTTCGCGCGGATCGACGCGATCCAGTTCACCATTGCGCACGATGATGGCGTCGGCTGGGAAAATTGGGAAGAGGCCGACATCGTGCTGGCCGGCGTCTCGCGCACATCCAAGACGCCGACGAGCATCTATCTGGCCAATCGCGGTTATAAGACCGCCAATATCCCGCTCGTGCTGGAATCACCGCCGCCAACAACATTGTATAATTTGCGCCACCCGATGGTCGTTGGCCTCACGACCAGCGCCGAGCGGCTGGTTCAGGTGCGCCGCAACAGGCTACTGTCGCTCAATCAGGCGCCGGAAACCGCCTATGTCGATCTTGAGCGCGTCAATAATGAGGTGGCGCAGGCCCGGCGCATGTTTGCCGATCAGGGCTGGCCGGTCATCGATGTGACGCGGCGCTCGATCGAGGAAACTGCCGCAGCGATCGTCAATCTCTATCAGGAGCGGCTCAAAGGCGGAAACAACGGGCTTGGCACCTTGAGCGGATTGGGACCGGTATGAGCGCCCCTCACCTGCTACTCGCCTCGCAAAGTGAGGGCCGCCGCCGGATGCTGACCGATGCCGCTGTGCCGTTCGAGACGGTTCAGGCCGGGATTGACGAGGAAGCAATCAAGGACAGCCTTGTAGAGGAAGGCCTTGGCCCGCGTGATCTGGCCGATGCCCTGGCGGAATGGAAAGCCCGGCGTCCCTCGATGCGCAACCCCGGCGCTCATGTGCTGGGCTGTGATCAAACGCTGGAGCTCGATGATGGCAGCCGGATAGACAAGGTGGAGACGCGCGACGAGGCGGCCGCCCTGCTCGCGCGAATGAGCGGGCAGACGCATAAACTGCATAGCGCTGCCGTGATGGCCCTCGCGGGCGAGACGATCTGGCGGCAGATTGAAAGCGTGACGCTGCAGATGCGGCCCTTGAGCAGCGCCTTCATCGATCACTATCTCGATCTGGATTGGGAAAATTGCCGCTGGTGCGTGGGCTGCTACCGGATCGAGGGTCCGGGCGCGCAGCTTTTCTCGAAGATTTCGGGTAGTCTTTTCGCCGTTCAGGGGCTCCCTCTGCTTCCCCTGCTCGACTATTTGCGCACACGCTCTATTCTAGCAGCATGAGTGAACAGCGCCCCTATGCCGAGGTGATCGGCGATCCGATTGCCCACAGCAAATCGCCCATCATCCACAATTTCTGGCTTGAGACGCTGGGGATCGATGCGGAATATCGCAAAACCCGTGTCGAACCGCATGAGCTTGCCGGTTATTTTCTGATGCGCCGGGCCGATCCCGATTGGCTTGGCTGCAATATTACTATTCCGCACAAGATCGCGGCGATGGATTATGTCGATGATCCGGGCGGCGTGCGTGAGCGGATCGGCGCGATCAACACGGTTGCGTGCGAAACCGGCGGGCCGTTGATTGGCACCAATACCGATGCGGGCGGTTTCCTCCAGCCGCTGCTGGCGCGTAAATGGCGGGGCAGCCGTGCGGTGCTTGCGGGCACAGGCGGCGCGGCGCAGGCTATCGGCTTTGCGTTGCGATCCGTGGGTGTGACCGATTTGACGATCGTCGCGCGCGATGCGGCGAAGGGTAAAGCGCTGCTCAAGCGGCTTGGCATGACGGGCAAGGTTCAGGATTTCTCTGCAGCACTGCCAGAGGCGGACCTGCTGGTGAACTCAACCTCCTTGGGCATGGTCGGCCATGAGGCCTGGGAACCCGATCTCGCCCCCCTCGCCTCCACAGCGATGGTCTATGACATTGTTTATGCGCCACTGGAGACGCCCCTTCTGGCGGCTGCGCGTGCCCGCGATCTCGAAACGGTCGATGGGCTGGAAATGCTGATCGGTCAGGCAGGGCTCGCATTCGACATTTTCTTCGATGCTGAGGCCCCACGCGAACAGGATGCGGAATTGCGCGACCTGCTGCTTGCGCCCGTCAATGCGTGACGGTGTCGCGCAACCGCACTGAAGCAGGCTGATGCCGCGCCGCCCCTTTCGCATCGGACTGACCGGCTCAATCGGCATGGGCAAATCGACCGTGGCGCAGATGTTCGCCGCACAGGGCGTTCCGATCTTTGATGCCGACGCCGAAGTGCATCGGTTGCAGGGACCCGGCGGCGCGCTGGTGAACGCCATCGAGGCGCGCTTTCCCGGAACGACTCGCCCCGCCGGTGTCGATCGGAAAAAGCTTGGCAGCCTAGTGCTTGGCAAGCCAGAGGAACTCCACGCCCTCGAGCGCATCGTTCATCCCGCCGTCGCTGCCTCCCGCCAACGCTTCGTGCGGCAGCATGCGAGCCATAAGATGGTGCTGCTCGATATCCCCCTTCTCTTCGAGACCCAAGGCGAGCGACAGATGGACCTGGTCGTTGTGGTCAGCACCTCATCGTTCCTCCAGCGCCGCCGCGTTCTGCGTCGTCCGGGCATGACACGCAGCCGATTGGACAAAATTCTCGCGAACCAGATGCCTGATCACATCAAACGCGCTCGGGCCGACGTGATAATCGACACGGCAGGCCCCAAATGGTGCACAAAAGCGCGTGTCACCCGCCTCGTGGCTTGCCTTCGCCGCAAGCTGGTCCGATAGTGTCTTCCCAACGAGTCATGAGCCCAAATGCGCGAAATCGTTTTCGATACTGAGACCACCGGCCTTGATCCCGCGAGCGGCGATCGCCTCGTTGAGATTGGCTGCGTCGAGCTGGTCAATCGCATCCCCACCGGCGCTACCTACCATGCCTATTTCAACCCGGATCGGGACATGCCCGCCGCCGCAGAAGCCGTTCATGGCCTTTCGGCGCGCTTCCTATCCGATAAGCCGCGCTTCCCGGAAAAGGCTGGCGAGCTTCTGGATTTCATTGGTGACTCCCCGCTGGTCGCTCATAATGCGCGGTTCGATTTCGGATTTCTGAACGCAGAGCTGGATCGCTGCGGCCGGGCGAAGATCGATCTGGCGCGGATGATCGACAGTCTCACCATTGCTCGCACCCTGCATCCCGGCGCTAAGCACAGCCTTGATGCCTTGTGCAATCGCTACGGGATCGATCGCAGCCACCGCATCAAGCATGGCGCCTTGCTGGATGCCGAGTTGCTCGCCCAGCTTTACATCGAGCTGACCGGCGGACGGCAGATCGGCCTCACGCTCGTTGCGGACGAAATCGTCGATGCGGCTTCAGATATCGGCGCCATCATGGTGCCCGTGCGTCAGGTCGTGCGACCGGCGCGTCTCTTTTCCGCCAGTGAGGAGGAACTGCAGCGGCACGCAGCCTTTTTAGCGAAGTTGGATAACCCCTTGTGGCTCGATCAACGCGCATGACGTGCGATTGCTATGGCGCAACAGGCAAGGGGCTTGAATAGATTATAAGATCGAAGAAGAAGGAGAAATAAGATGGACATCCGCGTATCTGGCCACCAGGTCGACACGGGCGAAGCTCTCAAGACGCATGTCGCTGACCGGTTGCAGGCCATCGCTGACAAATATTTCTCGCGCACCATTTCCTCCAACGTCACCTTCAGCAACGCGCCGCACGGCGCCTTCCGATGCGATATCGTCTGCCATGTGATGGCGGGCCTCATCCTCAAGGGCGCGGGCGAAGCGCAGGACGCACATCTTGGCTTCGATCAGGCTGCCGACCGCATTGAGAAGCAGCTGCGCCGCTATATGCGCCGCCTCAAGGATCGGCATGAGCAATATGCCAGTGCCGAAGCGCAACGCGACGTCACGCCCGCCATCGATGGCATCGACGACGCCAGCTATGTGGTGTTCCAGGCGAATGAAGAAGAAGATGAGCCCGAGGCTGATGCGCCCGTGGTCATCGCCGAAATGCGGGTCGATATCCCCAAGGCTTCTGTGTCCGATGCCGTGATGATGCTCGACCTGCGCAATACCAATGCGCTTATGTTCGTGAACAGCGCCACGACGGCGTTCAACATGGTCTATCGCCGTAACGATGGCACCATCGGCTGGGTGGAGCCACCCAAGGGCTGATCCCTGCGGCTTGATCGCTAAGCATCCACAGGCTTGGCGCACTTGCGAGACTGTCGCAGTGCGCCAAGTTGGTTGACCCCGCAAAGCTTTGCGACTATCTGCGCGACAGTTTTTCCAGGCGGCCGCAACAGGTTAAAGTTTCAACCTGCGCGTACCAATCCCGCTACCGGCCGCAGGATACGGGTTGAACATGGATAATTTCAGCGACTTGCTCGCGACGAACGCTGTTTCGTCTGCGGTGACAGTTCCCAACAAGAAGCAGCTTTTTGCGAAGCTGGCGCAGCTCGCGGCAGATGCCTATGGGCTCGACGCCTCGCAAGTGCTGGAGCGGATCACCGAGCGTGAGCGACTGGGGTCGACGGGTTTCGGCGGTGGGATCGCGATTCCGCATGCCAAGCTGGACGCGCTGGATCAGGTGCGCGGCGTTGTGATCCTGCTGGCTGAGCCGATCTCGTTTGATGCCATCGATGAATCGCCCGTCGATGTTGTGTTCATGCTGCTTTCGCCGTCCGACAGCGGCGCTGAGCATCTCAAGACATTGGCGCGCGTCTCGCGTCTGTTGCGCAGCGAGCGTCATCTGGCCCGCATTCGCGGCGTGAATTCGGATTCCGCGCTCTATGCGCTCCTCGCCGGCGGCGAGACGCGTGACGCTGCCTGACGGGCAAACCCCATCGGGTGAAGCAGCCCATTTCAGGGCGCTCGAACGCCTTTATGCCTCCGCGCCGATCAACAATCTGTTTCCATCGCAGCTTGATATCCCCTCATCAGGGACAGCCCGAATCCAGTTCGACATTACGCCGGACTATTTCCATGCCGCGCAGGCGACTCATGGCACCGTCTATTTCAAGATGCTCGATGACGCGGCTTTCTACGCTGCCAACAGTCTGGTGAGCGATCGCTTCCTGCTCACAACCGCCTTCAATCTGTTTTTCACCAAGCCGCTCAAAGCGGGCCCTATCATTGCCGAGGGCCGCTGGCTGAGCGGCAAGCGGCGAATCTATGTTGCCGAGGCCCGCTTGCTGGATGGCGATGGCGAGGAGGTTGGTCGCGGCACCGGCACCTTCATGCGCTCGACCATCGCGCTGGCGACCCTCCCCGGCTATTCCCAATCTGGGACAGATGGGATTGGCTGATCGGCTCACCAGCCAGCTGCTCGTTCAGGCTCTGGTGCGCACGGTGCAATCAGCGGGTGGCATGGCCATGGTGCTTCACAAAGGCGAGCAGATGAGCGGCGCGATCGTCGTGCAGATCATGGAGCGCGGCGAGAATCTCGGCCTATTTGAACGTGTTACCGATCTTGATGGGCGCGTCACTTTGATGAGTGCCGGACCCGCCATCGGGTGCGAACCATCTGAAATAAAACAATATATTGAGCGTAGAACGCGCGTTGACCCCGACATCTGGTTTGTTGAACTGGATATCGCGGATGGGCAACGTCTCGCCGCCGACGTCCTTGCGGCGGGTTGACAGTCTGACGCCAGAGGCTCAGAGGCGCCATCACTCGCGCAGGTTGCGGTCGGCTGGTCAATCGGACCGGTTGCTGCAAACACGCAGACGGGGGGCGAACCGACGCTTTGCATGGCTGGATCTCGATCTGGCCCAGGCGTCGTCATTCGACCAACCGCATAGATTAGAGATCGAATGCGTAACCAAGTCGTCGTTGCCATCATGGCGACAACCGGACTGCTAACGTCCACCATTGCTTTGGCAGAGATTAACGATAGCTCCGCCACTGGAAAACTGTCGAACACGTTCGAGGTTCCCGCCATTGTCGCTGCGGATGTCGCAGCCCCCCTCGCGGTCGAGCCCACCTTCAGCACCAATGATGCTGACACTGCGCAAGCAGACCCTGCAGATTCACTGTCAGAACTGGTCGAGCGTCTGAACGTCGCTCAAGCCACCAATGACGACATTCATTGCCTCGCCACCACCGTTTATTATGAAGCACGCAGCGAGAGCCTTGCTGGCCAGCTTGCCGTTGCCAATGTGGTGCTTGAGCGCTCCAAATCCGGTCGCTTCCCCAAAGATCTTTGCGGTGTTGTGAAGCAGGCTGGGCAATTCAGCTTCGTTAAAGGCGGTCGTTTGCCGAGTGCCCCCAATAATGCCGGTCAATGGCAGACGGCGAAAGCCATCGCGCACATTGCGATGGAAGGCAGCTGGGCCAACCCGGTTCAAGGCGCGCTCTTCTTTCACTCCAGCCGCGTGTCACCCGGCTGGCGGCATGAGCGGCTGACGCGCATTGGCGGCCACGTCTTCTACCGCTAAAACTGCAATCTGATTTGACTGGCGATGCAGGGGTAGCGCGAACCCGTGCGTTCTGTGCTTGATGATGTTCACTCATTGTTCTAATCACGCGTGATGATCTCTGCATCGCTGCCAGATAATCCCCTCACGACAGAACAGGCCCCGTCGATCATTGACGGGACAGCGCGCAGTGTGACGCGCGGCGTTCTTCGCATGTTTGCGCGCCATGATATTTTCGGCATTCCCGAAGTGCCGCTCCCCAATGGGCGGCGGCTCGATATCATGGCGGTGGACGCGCGCGGTCTCATCATCGCTGTCGAGATAAAATGCAGTCGTGCAGACCTGCTGGGCGATGGTAAGTGGCCGGATTATTTCGATTATTGCGATCGTTATTTCTGGGCTGTGCCTGCTGGATTCGATCTGGCGCCTTTCCAAAGCGAAGCGCTATGGCCAGATCGAACGGGTCTGATTGTCGCCGATCAATATGATGCCGAGATCGTCCGCGCGGCACCCACCGAATCGCTAAGCGCAGCCCGCCGCAAGGTCGAGGTGCAGCGCCTGGCGCGCCGGGCAGCCCGACGGCTGGCGCAGCTGGCCGATCCCGACGGGCAAATATTGTGGAATGAGCAGAGCTGAGGGCCAGCATTTCCTGCCGAAATCGCCCTCTTGAAGCCACTTGTTAGGGAAGGGTGCCAGCCGCTAAGGCCAAGGCTTACAGACTTGGGAGAGTTCGTTGAGCCAAACCTTATATCCCGTTCCAGCAGAGTGGCGCGCGCGCGCCTATGTGGATGCCCAAGGCTATGCGGATGGCTATGCCCAATCTCTGACCGATCCCGACACCTATTGGCGTGAGCAAGCGGCCCGGCTGGACTGGATGACGCCCTTCACGCGCGTCAAGGAAGCCAGCTTCGACGAGACAGACTTCGGCATCAACTGGTTCGCGGACGGCACGCTCAACATTGCCGCCAATTGTCTGGACCGGCATCTGGCCGAGCGTGGCGATGTGCCTGCGATTCTTTGGGCGGGTGATGATCCATCGGAAAGCCGCTCGATCAGCTATCGTGAACTGCATGAAGATGTCTGCCGCTTTGCCAATATCCTGAAAGGGCAGGGCGTCCGCAAAGGTGATCGCGTCACCATTTATATGCCGATGATTCCCGAAGCGGCGATGGCGATGCTCGCCTGCGCGCGGATCGGGGCGATCCATTCCGTCGTGTTCGGCGGTTTTTCGCCCGATAGTCTTGCTGGCCGGATCATCGATTGCGATTCGTCCATCGTCATCACGGCAGACGAGGGCCTGCGGGGCGGCAAGAAAATTCCGCTCAAGGCCAATGTCGATGAAGCGCTCAAGGATTGCTCCGGCGTCAACTCCGTCATCGTCGTGCGGCGCACGGGCGGGGCGGTCGCGATGGTTGAGGGTCGAGACCATTGGTATGAAGATTTGCGCAGCGCAGCGTCCACGGATTGCCCCGCGGTTGAGGTCGGCGCAGAAGACCCGTTGTTCATTCTCTACACGTCCGGCTCCACCGGCAAACCCAAGGGCGTGCTGCACACAAGCGGCGGCTATCTGCTCTGGGCCGCCATGACGCATCATTATGTGTTCGATTATCGGCCCGGCGATATCTACTGGTGCGCGGCAGATATCGGCTGGGTCACCGGGCACAGCTATATCGTCTATGGCCCGCTCGCCAATGGCGCGACGACCGTGATGTTCGAGGGTGTGCCCAACTACCCGGATTTCAGCCGCTTCTGGCAAGTGGTCGATCAGTTCAACGTCAGCACATTTTATGCTGCGCCCACCGCCATCCGTGCCCTCATGCGTGAAGGCGAGGAGTGGGTGAAGAAGACCAGCCGCAAGAGCCTGCGCATTTTGGGATCGGTGGGCGAACCGATCAACCCGGAAGCATGGGAATGGTATTATCATGTGGTGGGCGATGGTCGCTGCCCAATCATGGACACATGGTGGCAGACCGAAACCGGTGGCCATATGATCACGCCGCTGCCGGGTGCGGTTGACCTCAAGCCGGGCAGCGCCACCAAGCCTTTCTTCGGCGTACTGCCGCAAATCGTGGATGCAGAGGGCAAGGTTCTGGAAGGCGCGTGCGAAGGCAATCTGGTGATCGCAGAAAGCTGGCCAGGGCAGATGCGCACCTTGTGGGGCGATCATGATCGCTTCTTCCAGACCTATTTCAGCACTTATCCCGGCAAATATTTCACCGGCGATGGCTGCCGCCGCGATGAGGATGGCGATTATTGGATCAC
>Ga0307414_10000566_pt1 | contig 19328 bp, 6 predicted proteins | sample DK1Ometagenome_FD_203804 | JGI IMG/M metagenome (GOLD analysis project Ga0307414, IMG submission 203804) | Maize rhizosphere microbial communities from greenhouse at UC Davis, California, United States - DK15-O-3 | ecosystem: Host-associated > Plants > Roots > Rhizosphere > Soil | place: USA... | reverse complement strand
CCCTTTAGGTTAAGCGTGATGGTATTGTCCCCTTTTTGGAGTGGAATCCGTGTATAACTGATATTTGCCGGTAAAGACTGCCAGTTTCTGGTATCCGCCTTTTCAGAGATCAGGCTATACAACTGCATTCCTAAACCAAGTCCTTCCAAAAGAGAGTTGTCCTTTCCATTCTTTCCGCTTCCTTTAGCACTTTCCCTCAGCACATACTCCGCGGCTTTCTTTACTGCCAGACGTGTCAATACTTTACTCATCTCTTTCAGAAAACGCTGATCAAGTGTCTTAAAAGCCAGTTCATTAATGTCTTCGGCTTTCTCGAAATTTATCGTATTTGTTCCGTTGCTCAACGTGGCATTGTTGTAGAAAGGAGCACGTGCCACATATTTTGGATAGGTAGCCCTTAAGCTCTGAATCGAACTTGCATTAAAGTCTTTACTGTTGCCATAACTGTTGTTAAACGGAACAATGATCGTTCCCCCTACATTCGTAAAAAACAAACCACCATCGCTCCCTTTAACCAGGGAAAAGAAAAACTCCTCCTGTTGTTTAACAGGTGCCAATCCATTTTCCCAGAAAAAGATCAGTTCTCCGCCTTCGGGTGCTTTTTCTCTGGTATATTTAAGGTTAAACAAGCCTTCAAACCGCTGGAGTTCTGAGACAAATCCCATTCCATCAGCTGTTCTCAGCACATCTCTCTTTAAACCTTCCGGCATCACTGTACCGTAATAAGTCTGGTCTTTGCTATTCAGGTAAACTTCCGCAGCATTCCGGTAAGCGATAAAAGCATTGTTTACATCGCCATCGTGTTCATAGATTAATCCCTGAAGCATTAAGGAGAAGGCATCTTTAGAATAGCGGCTCTCCTTATCATTAAACTTCTCTCCCTGCTCCTGCGACTGCAATGTTATCCTTCTCGCTTCCACGATTGCATCTTCCGTCCGGTTCAGGTAAACGTAGTTTAAGGCTTTATAATAATGGATCATGAACTTCTCAAAGTCTTCCCCTTTATAAACCTGAGTCATCGGATTTACGAGGGTTCCCACTACGGCATCCATCGCACCACCCATTCCGTTTTCCAGGAGCTGATCTGCCTCATTAAAATAACGGTTACTGTTTTCGTAATCTCCTATCAGGTGACTCGTTTTTCCCTTTTCCATGAGGAAAAGCAATTTGTTTCTTGGCTTTTTCAGGAGGCTGTTTTTATCCAGCTCTTTAATTGCTTCCGGATAATTGCCATTGGAAACCTGTTTGTAGTATGGCCCAATCATGTCATTATAGCTGGAACAGCTAAAAAGAAAGAGCATCAACCCCAAAAGAAGTGATGCTCTAAAAGTATGCTTACTAATATTAACCATATTACAGTTAGTCTGTAAAACCAGACTAATTTTTAACGTATTTAGCAATTTTTTTGTCTCCTATCCAAACCACTTCATTGGTTTGGATATTGGTCAATTCCAGGTTTACCTGATAATAAACGACCTTTTTTCTTTTGTGTGAATCTACAATAGAGTTGATAGAGCCCTGAAGGATATAATCAGCTCCGTTCTCCAATCCGAATTTTTTCATCGTAGATACAGAAGAATTGTCTTGTTGATCTGCTTTTTCCGCACGTAATTCTTCTCTTTTTTTACCGCCTTGCACCAATCTCACACGATCACTTTGAATAAAAGATTGTTCTACGTCTTTCACAAAAGTCTCGGCATCGATGTGCTCATGACTTTTATTGTTCACCGCACCAACCACTACCACGGGCTTCTTTCCTTGCTTGCCTTCCAAATGATTAGGCAACCATTTTCCGCCCAGAATCGTTTGGGTCATTTCCTGAGCAACCAGTCTTGAATCGGTATTGTTCCAGTTTCCGCTGATGTCAATCGATTCATCTGTATTTACACGTGTCACTTGTCTGGAGCATGAGCTGATGACCATCATCCCAGAAACTGCAATAGCTGCAATTGCTATTATTTTTTTAAACTGCATATTTCTAAATATAAATTTCTAATGTTGTTGTTTACCAGCGGTTCCAGCGCCCGTGATGTCCCCAATTGCCATAACCATAGTTACCGTAGCCATAATTGCTATAGCCAAAGCCCAGAGAGAGACCTATTGGAGAATAATAAGAATTACCGTAATAGTACGGGTTATACCAGCTATTTTCATAATTCCTTTGTCTGCGTAACGCTCTGCGCTCTTCCCTTGCCGTGTACCAGTCGTACGCTTTATAGGTATTCTGAACAGTGCTGCCCTGATTACGGTTCAACGAATCGGCTAATTCTATGTATTTAGCCCTGCTTTCCTGATATCTTGGATTCTGGTCTTCTGCCAGTCCTGGATTTTGTGCATAACCAAGCGTCGAGTAAACCAGACCTGCGATGCAACTTGCGACAATAATCAAATTCCGTTTCATCTGTATATATTTTTATTTTATTTGTCAGATGGATCTTACATAATCTATGCCATATTCAGCTAAGATTAAGCTCGGTTCATTTTCGAGGATTTAACTAAAAGCAAAATCACTCAATTTCTAATGCAAAGATATGAAGCAGCGGGTTGATCTCTGCCATTTTAAAGTTAAAAAATGTTAAATCAATTCCCCTTTAATTTCTTAATAAATTCGACGAATTTGGCATTCGCATAGTTCGCAGCTCCGGATTCATGGTAAGAAACGCGCCCCTCCTTATCAAAAACGATGGTTGTAGGCAATGCACCGGAAAAAAGACTTTCAGGAATGCTGCTTGCCGCGGCGAAAACAGGGAGCTGATAGCCTTTCCTATCCATATATTTCTGGGCCTTACCAAAGTCGCTATCGGCATCTACGAGAATAAAAACTACCTCTTTATCGTCCTTAAATTGTTTGTAAAGTTTATTTACAGAAGGCATTTCGGCCAAACAGGGAGGACACCAGGTTGCCCAGAAATTCAGGAAGACCACTTTACCCTTTAAATCGCCAAGATCGAGTACCGTTCCTGAAGCATTCTTAAAACGAATCCCCGCCAAGCCATTGGCAGGCAGCAGCCCTCTTGGTTCCGCAGTAGTATCCGGTTTAAAAAGTCCTATTTCCATTAAGCCCTGAATCATGATTGCTTTGGCTGAGGGAACAAAAAGAACAACCAGTATAAAAATCACGAACACTCCATTAACCACATTACTCTTTTTGAACATCTTTCTCATCTCGATAAAATTTTTACATTGGAGCCAATGCAAATTAAAGAATAAATTCTAATTTGCAGAACAACAATTGATTACCTTGACCAGCGTATGATAAAAAAAACTATCCCCGGATTACTGCTACTCGGTGTAGCTTTGTCCTGTACTAACAAAGACAACAAAATGGAAACCTATAAATGGCCGGATGCGGCAGCGCCTGTCGCGGAGATCAAACCTTTCGTCAGAACCTTGCACGGGGATACAGTAACAGACAACTACTACTGGATGATTGACTATTTCAAAAAAGGAAAAGACAGTACCAAAGTTGTAGACTACCTGACCGCGGAAAACAAATACCTGGACACGATGATGAGCGGAACAAAAACGCTTCAGGCAGATTTGTTCAAAGAACTTAAAGGCAGGATCAAGGAAAAAGACGAATCTGTTCCGGTTTTCAAAAACGGATATTATTACTATACCCGAAATGAAGAAGGAAAACAATACGCTAAATACTGCCGGAAAAAAGGTACACTGGATGCCAAAGAAGAGATACTATTAGATATGGACGAGGAGGCAAAAGGCTTAGCTTATTATCAGGCCGGGGGCTTCTCCATCAGTCCGGACAATAAGATGATGGCTTTTGGGGTAGATAAAGTCTCCAGACGTCAATATGTCATTCACATTAAAAATCTGGAAACCGGAGAAGTGATGAAAGATGCGATTTCCAATACTGAGGGAGATCCGGTTTGGGCAATGGACAATAAAACGATCTTTTATACCTCCAAGAATGAAGTAACGCTCCTGAGTGAAAAAATAAAGAAACATCAATTAAATAGTGATGCGAAACAGGATGTAACAGTATATGAGGAGAAAGACAAGTCTAATTATATCGGTGTTGGGAAGTCAAAATCCGGAAAATACATTTTCATCTATTCTCAGGCTACACTTTCTAATGAAATTAAAATGCTGGATGCCAGCACACCTGACCAACCTTTTAAATCTTTTCAGCCAAGACAAAAGGACATGCTCTATGAGGCAATTCCTTTGGATGATAAGTTTCTTATCCGGACCAATTGGAATGCCAAGAATTTCCGTCTGATGGAATGTCCATTGGATAAAACCGGCAGAGAAAACTGGAAAGAAGTGATTCCTCACCGTAAAGATGTATTACTGGAAGGTGTAGATGAATTTAAAACCCATATCGTGATTACTGAACGTAAAAACGGACTTAATCAGCTTCATGTTCGTGCAATAAGTGGTACAGAACATAACATTGCCTTTGACGAGCCGACTTACACCGCTATGGTTGGAGCTAATCCGGACTACGAAAGCAAGACACTTCGTTATGTTTATACCTCATTGACGACCCCTTCCTCTACCTACGATTACAACATGGACACGAAGGCAAAAAAACTGATGAAACAACAGGAAGTTGTTGGCGGATACAATAAGGACGATTATACCTCAGAAAGACTATATGCGACCGCAAAAGACGGGACTAAAGTTCCGATCTCATTGGTCTATAAAAAAGGGCTTAAAAAGGATGGAAAAGCACCACTATTACTCTACGCCTACGGCTCTTATGGCTCCAGTACAGATCCTGCTTTCAACAGCAGCAGGTTAAGTCTTTTAGACCGTGGTTTTGTTTATGCGATTGCACATATCCGCGGCGGACAGGAAATGGGCCGCCAATGGTATGAAGACGGAAAGCTCATGAAGAAGATGAATACTTTTACTGACTTTATTGATTGTGGGAAATACCTGATCGATGAGAAGTTTACAACAAAAGAGCACTTATACGCCCAGGGTGGAAGTGCAGGCGGACTCCTGATGGGTGCAGTTATCAATCTTGCTCCTGACATGTGGCATGGTATTATTGCACAGGTTCCTTTTGTAGACGTGATCAATACCATGCTGGATGAAAGCATTCCACTCACTACAAATGAATTTGATGAATGGGGAAATCCTAAACAAAAAGCAGCTTACGATTATATGAAGAGCTATTCTCCATATGAGAACATAGAAAAGAAAGCTTATCCGAATATGCTGGTTACGACGGGCCTTCACGACAGTCAGGTTCAATATTTCGAGCCAGCTAAATGGGTGGCTAAACTGAGGGCAACCAAGACGGATAAGAACATCTTATTGCTTAAAACAAACATGGAATTTGGCCATGGCGGAGCTTCAGGACGCTTTGATTACCTGAAAGATGTCGCTTTAAATTATTCCTTCCTTTTTGCATTGGAAGGCATTAACAAATAAAAAACGTAAAAAATGGGATGCCTTTCCAGACATCCCATTTTTTTATTCCTGCTACTTCTTATCCTTTAAAAGGGCTTTCAGCTCGGTGACCGTTTTCTTCAACTCTTCCAGTTCAGCTTTCAGAGCCTTCAGTTCCCTTTGCTGGCTCACAATCTCTTCATCATGTTCCTGCCAGCCTTTCAGTAAAGGCACCGTCATCGATTGGTAATTCAGGGAAAGTGTTTTCCGCTGGTCATTATCTATCTTGATCAGGGAAGGAAAAAACTCCTGAACATTCTGAGCAATGAAGCCAATCTGGTGTAGTTCCATATCGTTACGATCGTAAGACACTGCATGCAATCTTCTCAGGCTTTCAGACACATTGGGAATGGTGACAATGTTTTTCTTCAACCGGACATCCGAATTCGCCGTCACATCTCCTGAAGCTTTGATGTCTCCGTTAACGATCACCTGACCTGTTACCGTCAGTTCCGAGTTTACGTCCAATGTGGTAAACTTCCCTTGCGCCGGACTGGAATTTCCGATCAGAGTTCCATCAATCGCCCCTTTGGTAATTTCTACGGCGTCTTTATTCTGAACTGCTAAAGTCCCCAGCCCCAGGTTAGCTCTGGCCGATTCGGCCGTGATCGCGCCTGTACCTCCTTTTTCTATCGCCAGTGTTTCGGTACTACCGCCGCCACCCATTTGGGTTTCTACCCAGTTGGTATTGAGCAGGCCACCTTTTAATTGATAGAATTTCTCTTCCAGAATGGAGTAAACCAACATTCCCACACTTCTTCTGGCAGGCGTAATGTTATCTCTTTCGGTATTACTCGCCACTGACCTGAAGCCTCCTTTTCCATAAATCTCATTGTGGGTAGGATATTTATCGCTAAGGTCGTTTGGCTCTACCGCACCGATTACTTTAACTTGTGCAATGGCCGAATAGGAGGCCATGCAAAGAATCAAACAAAATGTATAAATCGCTTTCATTGGGGTATAATTTTCTAAAGTCTTCATCTCTTTCCCGGTTATTGAACAGCAAAGGTTAAGCCCGCTGCAGTGTTGTCTCTTTGAACATAGATCACATAATCAGTAACTCCTCCGCTTGCATTTCGGAATGACCGTGTGGTTCTTTCAAATGCTCCGGTGGAATCGTTCACGCCTACAATAATTTTCGTTCCCCCCCAGCTTGATGGATAAGCGATCACCAATTTTTGTCTGCCTGAAGGACTGGCCGATTTATTCGTTACCGCCGCAGCGCTACCAAATTCAGCACCAGAAAGACTTAGGATCTCTGCATCTGTAGGCGCAAAGCTTTGTCCGTCTTCACCTCCGTTTGCAAATCCCCAATACCTTTTCCACTGGAAACTAATGGAGGCTGAAGCTTGCTGCGTTTTATTGTCTTTGGTCTTTACCGTCATACTGAAGGTTGTCGGTTGGTTATTGGTTGCATTTGCACTCAGCGTTCCTCCCACCGTTGCGCCCGCGGCGGGACTGGCAGTGAACACTTCCTGTCCATGAACAATAATGCTCGTAATTTCCGCCGTTTCCGCAGCCCTTCCCGCAAGCCAGTTAAGCGTAACAGCCGTACTTCCCGAAGGCCCCATTTCTTTAACTCCCGAAGGAGTTGCCGTTAAGGAAGCCGATGGCCCCAGCGAAGGATAAAAAACAGCTTCTATCCATTTGGCCAGGTCATTCGTTCCCGGATTTACGTTTTTATAATAGTCGCCCGTAATTGGCCTGTTTCCATTAAAGGCCCCTATTGTTCCTCCGCCACCCAAAGTCGATTTATCTACCCAGGAAACAAGTCCCTCGGCATTGGTCACCATGACCTGATCTGCTGTTCCTCCTTTAATATGAGCGGGGGTCACTGCCTTTTCAGCAATCAACGGATTAGGATAGGTTCCCGTTAAATCGCCTCCGGCAGGTCCTGAAGGTATCCCCTGTAACAGCAATGCAGGCCAGGTATCATCTTCATTTTTTGGACCAAAAAGGGTTTGATCAGCAGTATTCACATAGAAATCACCTTTTTTTCCTGTGGTGGCAACCGGAATTCCCTGGCCATAAATCAGGTTGTTTCCTGCGGTAGCCGTTGCAGGCGAAAACAAAACCCAGTTTGCATTATTATCCAGCTCTGCGGGAACATCCGTAGAAATCAGCTGGAAAGTTCTTGTTTTTCCGGTACCATCATCCATCACCGTGCACAACATTCCCGGCTGACGCCTTGGGGAGCTGATGTTATTCCTATCTGCAATTGTAGCCACCTGATGGTGTCCGCCTTTGGCATCATTGCTGTAAATGATCACCTTTCCTGGCTGCGGGATCAGGGGATTTCCCACAAATTGGGCATCCGCTGCTACCGGAGCAAAAAACACTGAGCCCAGTGTCATCAGGGCAAATTTGATCAAATAGCTGATCTTGTTTTGTTTGATTTGCATATCCTTATTTCTTTACAATTTCTATTAAACCATCTTCTTTTATCATAAAAACAAGCTCGTTTCCGTAGGCGGTTCCGAGTTTGTTTGTCGCATAAGCTTTTAAATAATATGGAACTCCGGTACTCAACCCTTCCGGACTTAGCACTGATGAGCCCGTTCCAACGGTCAGTTTACTATCTGCAAGTGTTGGGTTCGGGCTTGTGCTCCAGCATACTCCGGATTCCTGGATAGCCGATCCTCCATCTTCCAGCAACTCAATGCCTGTAAGTACCGCTGTTGTACTCTTTGATGTTACCGCTACTGTTTTCAGCAAAGGTTTTTTCTGCTCTCCATAGCCATACCATTCCGTTAATTTGAATGGCGGTGTTTTGTCTTCCAGGTGGCTCTTCTGATTCAGGAACGTAATTCCGAAAGGCGCATTTCTTTCTTCAGTTCTGATCTCTCCTATTGCCAGCATGTAGTCTGCGATAGTCTTCATGCTGATCGGTCCTGAGGCCGGCAAAGGGCTTTTCTTCCAATCCGCATACAGCGTTATACTTTCTGTAACCGGGAGGCCAAAATTAAAAACTGTTTCCATACTTTGATCACTATACCAGGCATAAAAAACAGCCCCTTCTTTGGTACTCTGCTGAGGCGCCACAATTGCCTGATCTTCGACCTCCATTGGCGCAATCGGCGTCCCTCCACGTGTATCCCAGATCAGGGTATGGAACTGGCGGACGATCGTTAGCTGTCCAGGTTCAAAGCTAAAGTCATAATTGTCTGCCTGCAATTCTCCCAGGGTCAGCAGAACCGGATAGGTTCCAGGATTGCTGCTGATGGTGGCCGTTGTGTTATAGGCCGGCATGCCCTGAATTTTTGCGATTGCCCTTAACTCTGTTTCTGTCTCGCCATATTTAAAGCCTTTCATTTCATGACTGAAAGCCGGGTTCTCCAGACCAAAAAAGCGTTTCAAGCTATCACCGTATACGGTAAGCATGGCTTTACTGATTTTGAAGTTTTGCTGTGCTTCCGCCTTTTCAAAATAGGCGTTCCCTAATTGAACCGCTTTAATCAGCACTTCTCCGGCACCTTCAATATTTACCATATCAACATTGATGTCCACATGCCCTTCGATCAGTTCAAAAGTGATCGGTAATCCTGAAGGTACAGTGGCCAGCAGCTTAAACGGATCATCACCATATACTTTATCCGCGATTGGGCTAAAGCTGATTACCTGCGCTGCTTTCCGTATGTTAATAGTTGCTACCGCAGCTTGTAAGGTCGTATTGAATGTATTTGGGGCCAAAGTTAAATCTCCGGTCATGATCAGTTCCCCAACCGGAGCAGCTTCATACACTGCCGGATTCCAGGTTACACTCAGGTTTTCTTTGCTTCCATCATTATAAGTAGCCTCAATCAATAATGGCAGGCCCAATCCGGAGAATGGCGTACCGTAATTTACCGTTATTGGCGCAATGGTTGCCAGGGAAACAATATCCTTCATCAAGGTTACTTTAATGGAAGCCCTGATGTCTAAAGTATTGCTCACCTCATCTGTCAGCTGGATCTCTCCATTGATCAGTTGTTGTTGAAGCACATTGCTCTGGTAGCCCGTCTCATTCCATAATACAGGAAGGTCTTCTTTTGTTCCATCGTCATAGGTCACTTTCACCGTTGAAGGCAAGTCCAGTGCAGAGAACAGCTTTCCATATACATCGGTCAATGCTGTAGGTTCTTCTACTGAAACGATGTTTTTCTTATCGATGATCACCACAACTTTGGCGGTAATGTCATTCGGATTTGACGCTTTTTCTTCCGGTACCAGCAATCCTGTAAAATTAAAGCTGCCCACCTGATTCTCCACAAAATCCGCAGATTCCCAGTTGACACCAGCGAATCCCGAAGATCCGTTGGTATAAGTCACCGGCAGCTGTAGCCCCAATTGGGTGATCACCTGACTCAGCGAAGTCCCCAAAGGAAAATGAGCAGGAGAACTTACCGTAACTGCATTGATGATAAGTAAGGCCGGCTGTACGGTTACTTTTATAGCCGCCGTCTTATTGTCCTTATTCTCTTCAGGCGCATCTGGCATCAATGTTCCGGTAAGCAGATAATCTCCCGCTGTTGTTCCGTCAAAAGTTCCTTCCTCCCAAATCAGCGATAGCGGTTCGGTCTGGTTGTTATTATAAGTTACATTTACAGTTGTTGGCAGTGCCAGGTTTATATATAAAGTACCATTAGGCACCAGTAACCCAGGTAAAGGAGCTACCGAAACAATATATCTCCTTTCCACCTTCACTTTAAATGCTGCGCTAAGGTTGTCCGGGTTCTGGGTATTCAAAGGCATCTCCGGCAGGCCATTAAAAATGTAGTCGCCTGATTCCAATGGGTTATACGCTGCATTATCCCATATTTTAACGATCAGTGCTTCCGTAGAACCATCATCAAAAGTACCCGTTACTGAGGCAGGAAAGCCGACTGCCGTCAATGCTGTCCCATTGGGAACAGATACGGAATCCATGGTTATAGCCATCAGCATCCTGACTTTTTCTGCCAGGACTACAGTTATCACTGGTTGCAGGGCTTTAGGATTGTCAATGTCATCAGGAACAACCAATGTTCCCTGAAGGATGTAGCTTCCCGGAAGCTGACCATTGTAGTTTCCTTTGGTCCAGCTTACCGCCAGCAAGTCTTCAGAATTGTCATTATACTTCACCTTTACCGCTTCTGGTAAGGTTAACGCGTCGAATTCAGTTCCGTAGCTTACATTCAGGTTTTCTATCGCGGCTATTGATTCAATTGCTTTTTTCCGAACCACCACACAGACTTTAGCAGGGAAGTTATTTGGATTCTGAATCCCCTGAGGCAATACTAAATCTCCTTCAAAAAGGTAGGCTCCTGCCTGCTGGTTATTGTAATCTGCAGATTCAAAGGAGTTACTCAGCACGGGAATGTCCATATCCAGACCTTCATCCAGCTTCGCATGACTTAAAGCGGGGAAAGGAATTTCCGTCAGGTTTGTTCCGTAATTGACGAGTATCGTATCTGTTCTCAATTCCAGGATTGCTTTTGCTTTCGCGAGGACATTTAACTCCATCTGTGGAACAATTCCTTTTGGGTTTTCAATGTCATCCGGCAGGATAAAGCTCCCGTTGATCAGATATTTTCCAGCCAGGTTTCCATTATACCCCGAGAGGTCCCAGGTTATTCCAAGTTCCTCCACACCTCCATCTTCCAGCTGTGTCATTAAAGCATCCGGTAAGATCAGTTCGTAGGCCTGTGTTCCAAAAAATACAGTTAAAGCTTCCGGAGCCTGGTAAGTTTTAATGAGGCGCTTTCCTACCTTAACTTTCAGGTCTGCTTTTATACTATCTGGGTTAATGATGCCCTCAGGAATCTCAATTTCTCCTATCAGCTCATAAGAACCAGGTTCATCAGCCATATAATCCCCCATCGCCCAGCTCACATTCAGACTGCCGGAGCTTCCGTTGTCGTAGTTCACATTCACCTTTTTCGGGAATAGCAATACTGCTTCATTAAAAGGTTTGCCGAAAGGAATATTAACCGAATCAGCCAGCGCAACAATTACTTTCAGTGGCTTAGGACCAACCCTCACCTGAATCTCTGCATAAAGGTTGTTGGGGTTTTCTATCTCATCGTTAATGACAAGCTCCCCTTTAAAATTATAGATCCCTTCCAATAATGGGTTATACGTTTCTGAAGTCCATAATACTCCTTCAGTTCCAGGCGTCAGGTCGTTATAAGTAACCTTTACATTTTCGGGTAAGTCGATGTCACTGCGCTCCGTTCCATATTTAACCTCCACTAAGACTGGATTGGTAACCGTTTTGATTTCCTTTTTACCAACTGTAATGGTAATTGAAGTACTGCGCAGGTCTTTATTTACAACCCCTTCAATCAGGATTGGATCTCCGCTAAAGGTATAAATCCCCGGAATAAGCGAATCATAGCCCTCGGTGTCCCAGCTCATATTTAAGCTTCCTGTACTTCCATCATCATAAGTCACTGCAAGGGCTGTTTTTAGTGCCTCAATTGCGGTCAGCTTTGTACCGTAAGCGACTCTTATGCTATCTGGTTGGGCGATGGATACGATGTTTTTTGGTTTAGGTAAGACGGTTAAGGTTAAACTGGCTTCGAGGTTGCTGTTGTTGTCAATGCTTTCATCGTGCAGCAGCTTGCCAGACAGCGTATAATCTCCGGCCAGCATGCGGTTGTATGCTCCCGCTTTCCATTCTACCCCCACTGTATCTGTGGTTCCATCATCGAACTTTACTTTTATCGTTTGTGGTAAGTCTACTTCATCGAAAAGTGTGGCATATGGCGTAGTCAACCGAGTTAATGGGAGTACTGAAATGATGTTTTTCCGGATAATGACTTTCTGTTCTGCAAACAGGCGTTTACTGTTTACAATTAAAGGTTTCAGTTGTAAAGCTCCTTTCAGATCATATTCCGCTCCTTTATCCGATTTATAAACCGACCTGTCCCAGATCACCGTCAGGAATCCTGTAGTCTGATCATGATACGTTACCCTTATTGACGATTGCAGTGGCAGATTAGCCGCCGGGGTATTTAAAGGCACGGTAACTTCTGCTAAAGGTTCTACTACAATGACGTCCTGCTGCGCGTAAATGTCAACGCTGGCCTCAAAACCCGCCGGGTTGGCATGTTCCTCTTTCAGTACCAGATCCGCATAAACCCGGTATACACCAGACTTGAGGTCGTAAATTCCCTGGTGCCAGACTAAGTTTAACATATCCGTTGTGACCCGGTCATCATAGGTGACCCTTACCTGTTTAGGCAGCATCGGAAGAACTTCAGAGAAAGGTGTGCCCGATAAGACATACACCGGATTCAGTTCTTCCATCGCAATGATATAGGGATAAACAGGATCTAATACCGCGACCTTTGCAATTGCCGTCAGGTTGTTTCTGTTCATTTCCGGTTGTGGAACGCTCAGTGTTCCGGTAAGTGTATAAATTCCTTCAGTATTGCCATCGTAATTTCCCGGAAGCCAGGTTACCGGAAATTTGGCATGGCTCTGGTCGCTCAGTACGACTTCCACCTGAGTCACCAGGTTCAGCTGCTCAAATGGTGTTCCTGTATCTTTCTTCACCGGCACCGGGTAAGGTTTCAGGACTTCGATGATGTAAGGCTCACGGGGGTTCACTTTGAGTTTAATTTTTAGGGAACCACAAACGTTCGTTCCACTCACAGATAGCGTAAATTCGAAATCTCCGGCCACTGCTGACTCTCCGGAAATCAGCCCCTGCGGGCTCAGGCTCATGCCATCGGGTAATAAACCCTGAGAAAGTGCATACATATAGGTTCCGGTTTCTGCCAGTATGATCTGATGACTGTAAGGGCTCCACTGGTTTGCAGCTGGAAGTTGTTGTTCCGCATTCTCCAGGTAAAGGCCCTGGAATTCATAAGCGCCGATGTCTACTGTTCCGTGTTTAATCCGCGCTGCTCCGGCCAGATCTGTACTTATCCCGGTAACCTTTGTATTGTCGCCCATATTTATAGATGGTGAACAGGAGGCAAGGGAAAGTTCATCTCCGGAAGGATTGTTAAACTGTGGATCTTTGGTCAGGATTTGAACGCCTGTTTTATATCCGTTTTCGATGGTACTGTTGGCTACGATAATTCCTGTACTAAGCTGATCGGAAACATTGTTTCCACGTTTATTCCCCCAGATGATGGTATTATAAACATTAACTGTTCCGGTATAACGATACAGTGCCCCTCCCAACTGCGTGGTTGCAGACGTATTTGAATACGCAATCGAATTATTGGCCATGCTTACATTCACCAGATTGGTGATGCCATTGTAATGATAAATCGCTCCACCATAATAAGCGGCTGTACCTGTTACCTTGTTTCTACTGAAAACGGCGTTGCTGATGTCCAGGGTTCCCGAATGCTGATAGATTGCGCCCCCCTGCTGCTGAGCAATATTCCCTATAAACCGGGCCTCTTTGATCACTGGCTTTCCATTGGTGTAATTATAAAAAGCACCTCCATTTATCGTTGCGCCATTGTCTTTAAACACCACTTTGTTTAGGTTAACTGCAGCAGAGGCGTTGAACATTCCACCTCCATGTCTTGCCTTATTATTGATAAATTTAAGGTTGTCGAATGTTGCAGCAGCGGAGTTATAGATCCCTCCGCCATAGCCGTAGCTTCCGGCACTGACATTGTTATTCTCAAAGATGATATTCGTAAATGTAGCCTGTCCGCTGTTAAAGATCCCGCCTCCATAATTGTAAGCCACATTGTTTTTAATCCAAAGATTTTTGAAAATAACTTTTCCTGTAGCATTATAAATTCCTGCACCGTAGTAAATATCTGCATTGGTGTTGGAGCCTGTGGCAGTACGTCCTCCGGAGATGCTGAACCCGTCCAGAACCGTTGCCGACGTTAAAGGCAGGCGGTTATAAATCACGTGGTAGCTTCTGTTCTCTCCGCTTAGCAGGGTTTCATTTGTTGTTGCAATGGCCTCTTCATCACGTTCAGCAAGTTCCTGCTCTGTTCCGGCAAAACCACCGAACATTTTGACATTTTCTTTCAGCGTGAAATAGGAATTTACTTTAAGACCAGGGATATATTTTCCTTTGGCCACCCAGATGGTATCACCCGCCAATGCGGAGCTGAGTCCTTTCTGAAGATCCAGGAATCCGTTTGTCCAATCCGCACCATTGTCCATTCCTGTGGCAGCTTGATTTACATAAATCCGGACTCCTCCTCCTCCAAGCTTCACCTCTACGGTATAGAGTCTGTTTCCACATAAAGTGCCATCGTTTGCGCTGACATTAAAAGTATAAATTCCGGCATTGATTGGTCTTCCTGTGATTCTTCCTGAGTTATGGAGCAGCAGTCCGTCGGGAAGCTTGCCATAACTGACAGTGTAGGTATAATTTCCGCTTCCTCCGGTAGCTGTCAGCTGCTGATCGTAACGCTGTCCTCTGATCCCTTCGGGTATGGCGGCCGGACCGACAATGATTCTGTTCTGCTGATTTTCATAAGCACCAAGGTCAACTGTCTCTGCTTTAACTCTGGGCTTTGCCAGGATATCCTGATTCAGTCCGGAAGTGAAAACGTTATCTCCCATGTTGATTGCCGCCGAGCAGTCTGACAGCGAAAGATCATCCGGAGTCGTCAGGTTAAACATTGGGTTGGTATCAATCACAATCTTTCCTGCCGGGTAGCCTCCCTGAATTAAAGCATTGCTGACCTTAACATTCCCGTTTAGCTCATCAGAAACATTGTTCCCTCTTTTATTTCCCCAGAGGATGCTGTTCTGTAAATTCATGACTCCGGCATTTCGGTAGATCCCACCTCCATATTTATTTACCGAAGCATTGATATAACTGATGCTGTTATTGCTTACCGTAATGTTGTTCAGCGTAGAAGTTCCGGTATACTGGTAAAGTGCCCCTCCAAAATAGCCTCCGGGATTGCTCACTTTATTCCGGCTAAACACGGCATTAGTTAGGGTCAGTGTTGAGGCCCACTGGAACAATCCTGCACCCTGCTGCACCGAAGTATTTCCAATAAAGGAAGCTCCGTTTAAGGTGATTTTTCCCGAGTAAGCATAAAATCCGCCTCCCTGAGCAGTCGCCTTATTTTCTTTAAAAATGGCGCCATTGATGGTTACTGTTGCAGTAGCCTGATACATCCCTGCCCCATAAGCAGCGGTATTATTCAGGAACTCCAGATTGCTCATCGTTGCCGCTCCTGCATTGTACAATCCACCTCCGTATTGATAAGAGCCGGTAGCAACGGTATTGTTCTCAAACGTAATTTTATTCAGCACTGCGGCAGCGGCATTGTACATTCCTCCACCGTGGCTATTCGCGTTGTTATTCTTAATCCATAAATCGTTGAAGATCACTGCCCCGCGACTATTGTAAATTCCCGCTCCAATGTAAGGCTCGCTGGTACTTCCCGCAGCGGTTTTCCCTCCGGTAATGGTAAAACCATCCAGGATCGTGGCTGTAGTCAGGATTGCCGAGTTAAAAACAACATGCCTATTGATATTTTTACCGTCCAGAACAGTTTGATTGGACGTTCTTGTCTTCAAGGTATCTCTTTCTGAGAGCAAGTTTTCTATAGCGGCAAAACCACCATAGATCCGGACCCCTTCTTTAAGCTGAAAGGTCGAGGTCACCAATGGCCCCGGACTGTATGTTCCTTTTGCCACCCAGATCTGATCGCCAGGCAAAGCGACCTTCAATGCACTCTGAAGGTCAAGATATGCGTTATCCCAGGTACTTCCATTGTTTTGTCCGGATGCCGCAGCCTGATTGACCAGAATGCGAACCACACCTGTTCCAGCGATAATTTCCATATTGTAAACCCGATGCCCGCATAAGGTTCCATCGGCTGACTTTACCACAAAAGTATATTTACCAATCACAATGGGATTTCCACTGATCAATCCTCCGGGAGTCATCGAAAGCCCATCAGGAAATTTTCCAGAGACCAGCTGATAGCTATAGTTGCCCGCTCCGCCAGATCCCTGCAACTGCAAGCTGAAGGCATCTCCACGCGTTGCCTGTGGCATACTCGCAGGACTGAGGGAAATCACCGGCTCCTGATATTCAAAGGCACCCAAATCCACGATTCCCGATGAGGTTCTTTCCTGAGCAGCCAGGTCTTTGTTTCCTGCCAGCACAAGGCTGTTATCTCCTGTATTTACTGCAGGCGAGCATCCGGTAAGGCTAAGATCATCCGTTGCCGTGTTCTTAAACAAAGGGTCATGATCGATAATGTTTATGCCTGTTACAAGCCCTCCCTGAATCAGGGAATTGTTGACTTTGATATTTAAGTTCAGTTGATCAGCAAGCCCTGCGCCTCTGGTATTGCCCCATAAGATGCTATTGTTGATGGTTACGGTACCTGCATTGCGGTAAATTGCCCCACCATAGTTAATCGTTCCTGCTTTGGAATAGTTAATGTTGTTATTGCTGAAAGTATTATTTGTCAGCACAGCCGTTCCGGAATAGATGTACACCGCCCCGCCGTAGTAACCTGCAGTTGAAGTGACGCTGTTCCTGCTGAAAGTACTATTGTCCAGTTTAAACACGCTGTTGGACCAGATCGCCCCACCATGTTGTACCGCTGTATTTCCACTAAAAGCAGTTCTGTTCAGGCTAAGGGTTCCACTTGCGTAGATTGCCCCACCTGCTCCAGTGGCTGCATTGTCTTTAAATACCACATCGGTGAAAACCGGAGTTCCGTTGGCGATGAATACTGCCCCTCCTATGGTTGATTTGTTTGCTGTAAAACTGGCATTTGTAATGGTTAATGAAGCACCGGAATTGCTATAAATCGCGCCTCCCTGTCCGTTGGTAATGGTATTGTTGTTAAACTTCACATCATTCAGCACTGCAAGCCCTGCATTGAACAGGGCAGCACCATATCCGGGATAACTCGCTGATTCGATGATTTTATTGTTTTCAAATACCCCTTTATTGAGCTTAAACCCTCCGGCATTATATACCGCAGAACCACGGGAATACTGACCAATAGTCCTGTTGTTGCTGAAAATGATATTGGTATAGCTTGCATTACCAATGTGATAAAGTCCCGCGCCATAACTCGCGACATTGTTTTTAATCCATAAATGATGGAAAACAGCTGCTCCGGCCGTATTGTAAATCCCTGCACCATTATAATTTGCGTTGTTGTAATATCCACCATAACCGGCCAGCGCATTTCCTCCCTGAATGGTAAATCCGTCGAGGACTGTTGCATTGGTCAGGGCAGCAGTATTGTAAACCACATGGTAGCTCGGCTTACCCTGACTACCATCAAGGATCGTTTCGTTCGTTCCCCGGATTGCAAGACTATCTCTTTCCGAAAGTAAGGTTTCCGTTCCGGCAAAACCTCCGTAAACTTTTACACCTTCTTTTAAAGTAAAAAAGGAGCTGACAAGCAGGCCAGGACTGTAAGTCCCTTTAGCCACCCAAATTTCATCCCCTCCGCTGCTCTGTCCAAAAGCAGTTTGCAGATCGGTAAAAGCGTTGGCCCAGTTGCTTCCGTTATTGTCTCCTGTTGCAGACTGATGAACATATAATCTGCCGGAGCCGTTTGAAATGTCTATTGTGTATTGTTTGTTTCCTGCCATACTGCCATCGGTAGCCCCGATTACAAAGGTATAGCTCCCTATCATCGTTGGCGTTCCCCTTAGCTTTCCATCAGGGCCGAAGACGAGTCCAACAGGGAGTTTCCCACCCTGTACTGCCCATGTCAAGGGTAAAGCGCTTCCGGTAGCAGTAAGCTGCTGGTCAAGGTATAATCCTCTTTTTAAAGGACCTATTGTCAGCGGATTGATGATCAGGCTTTGTCCGCCTTCATTTTCAAAAGCGCCAAGGTCGATCACCTCATTCTTTACCCTTGGATTCCCGGCAAGATCTTTGTCAAATGCCTGCCAGCTGTTTTTTCCAGCATCAATGGCAAGCGATCCGCCTTTCAGATGAAGTTCATCTAAAGCTGCATTTTCAAACATGGGATCGCCAATCTTGACATCTTCTCCTGTAGCATAGCCGTTCTGCACCACAGTGCTGCCCACCACAATCCCTGCATTAAGCTGGTCGGCCACATTATTACCTCTTTTGTTTCCCCAAAGGATGCTGTTGTGGACCGTTACCGTTCCTGAGCTGCGGTATAATGCCCCACCATAACTTAATGTGGTGCTGGCATTGGTATAACCGATGCTGTTGTTACTAAAACTCACATTATTGATCAACGCATCTCCTGAACTGACATACCATGCCCCACCAAAGTATCCGGCAGTTGCGTTTATTTTGTTGCGGCTGAATATGCTGTTATCGACTCTGATGTTTCCGTTGGACCAAATGGCTGCACCATGCTGACCAGAAGTATTCTCCAGAAAAGAAACCCGGTTCAGGACCGGAGTTCCCGCAGCATAAATCGCTCCCCCTGTCCAGGTGGAAATATTGCCACGGAAGATCACATCACTTAGATCAGGCGCGCCGTTGGCGATGAATAGTGCCCCACCTGTGCTTGCTTTATTTCCTGTAAATTCTGACTTGCTTAACCTTAATACTGCGGAAGAAGTGGTATAAATCGCTCCTCCCTGTCCATTAGAGAGCGTATTATTGACAAATTTCACGCTATCCAGCTCCATCAATCCGGTACTAAATATTCCCGCAGCATATCCGGTGTAACTTGCAGATTCCATGATTTTATTGCCCTCTAACAAACCGGAAGTCAGAGAAAACCCTTTAACATTGTATACTGCAGCACCACGTGCGTAAGATCCTACAGCCTGGTTATTGCTAAACCTGATATTGCTGTAAGTTGCATCCCCACTGTGATATAAACCTGCACCATAAGTGGCGATATTGTTTTTTATCCATAGGTTTCTGAATAGCGCAGCTCCTGCGGTATTGTAAATCCCGGCTCCATAATAGTTGGCATTAGATCCCGAACTATATGTCGTCAGTGCCTTTCCACCCTGGATGCTGAATCCGTCTA
>Ga0307414_10000565_pt1 | contig 19345 bp, 11 predicted proteins | sample DK1Ometagenome_FD_203804 | JGI IMG/M metagenome (GOLD analysis project Ga0307414, IMG submission 203804) | Maize rhizosphere microbial communities from greenhouse at UC Davis, California, United States - DK15-O-3 | ecosystem: Host-associated > Plants > Roots > Rhizosphere > Soil | place: USA... | reverse complement strand
GTAGCGTATGCCTTTACCGTCTGCGATGCTGTCAAAAAATGTGAACGCGTCACGGTTCTGCACTACCCGGTAATCCGAGCCGACTACGCCGAGTACCTGACCTGTGTCCGTGCGCTGAGTCGCATAGTAGCCTGGCACTGTGACCTGCCCGGGCTGGTAGATCGTTACGCCGTCCCCGTTACCGGTCGTAATCCCGGTAGTAAAGAGTGGCGATTTTACGACGTCGTAGTCAAGGCCTGCGTAGGCGATTGCCTCACTGCTTAACTCGCAAATGTCCACGATCTGGCCTAGGCCGTGCCACGCTTTCTCTTTGACCGAGAAAAAGGAATGCTTGCCTGTGTTTTCGTCGAAATGAATGTTGTGCGCCATGAGCTTAAACGGTTTAAATTATGAGATTGAACCCGTTCTTTTCGCCCTGCTTTCCGATGATCTGCCTGCCGAAAACGACAATGTTTTGACCCAAAGAAAAAACAAGAAAAAAGAAAGCTCTGCACAACCGGTGGCGCACCGGCCAAAAGGAAGCGGAATAAGAAAGCGCAGTAGCGCGGTTATGCCGAACACTTTTGGCTGTTTAACAGCAGGCTCAGAAATCGCCGCCGGTAGCTTGGCTGCACTTTTTGGCTTGTTTCGGGTCAAAACATCTAAATCCTCCCTCAAACAAATCTTTTCGTACCCTCCATGAGGTGATTCGTCCCTGAAATTTCTATTTGGTCTTTTCAGCACTGATTTTACCAGGGTGTAACCTGTTAGAACCAAGCGCTATGAACAAACTCGAACCGCATGACTTTGTCGTCCTGAGAAGACCGCTATTGCCCTACTCGATTCTAAGAAAGCTTAATGGCCAGCTGAAAAAAAAGCCGGATTCGCTCAAAGCGTTGCTCTGCCAGGCATACAAACGGCCCATCCTCAGAGAAGCGCTCTACTTGGCCTCGCCCGCGCTCTACGACTCCTTAGTCAAAATGGAGAACATGGGCGAGGCCGAGCCAGCGGACCCGAAAGTGATGCTGAGCCTGTACAAATACGTCGCGCGGGCGGCTAGCCGTTGTACTCCGTTTGGCCTTTTTGCAGGTTATTTCGTTGCAGAACTTTCAGGGTATACCCAAATCGAGTTTAGCGGACGAATCAAAAAACACACGACCCTGAATGCCCACGTCTTGCAGCAAATAGCCCACCAGTTAAGACCGGAAAATACCGACGATGTACTGCGTGTGAATAGCAGTCTATACCGCAACGGCGATTACCTGCGCTTCACAGAGCGGGCACTAACAGGTGGGGGCATCTTCGAATTTGCCTTGAAAGAGGCCCGAAACGATCAGTACCTGATCACCGCGTTGAGGACAGCCCAATCGGGCGCGCAAGTGTCAACGATTATCCAGGCATTGGGCCTGCACGGTTTACCGCATCACCATGCCTGTGAGTATGTTTCTCATTTATGCGCGGAGCAGATTCTGACCGGCAATACCGAACCATTGGTAAGTCTGAGCACTTTTCAGGATGTGCTAAAAGGGCTTTCTCGGGCCAAGCCGCAACTGGTCAAGATATTCCGGGATGCTGCCGCATTGGCGGGCAGTAAACAGGATGACCCTGCGCGGTTTGCGGCGCTCGAAGCCAGTTTGAGTGCGGCAGGTGTCGCCGAGCGAAACCCGGTGCAGATCGATATGGAATTTGAAACGACAATGTCGAGTGTTAGCCGGGAAAGTGTGAAAGGGATTGTGGCTGATCTTGGCAAACTACTACGCACCACTCAAAATCGTAAACCCGAGGCGCTCAAATCCTTCGCAGCCAGATTCTACCAACGCTATGGGGACAAGCAGGTCCCTTTGTTGCAAGCACTCGACCCGGCGCTTGGTATCGGCTACGGCCATATGAATTCGTCTTACTTTGGCCATGTTCCGATGGTCTCCCAAAGCAAACAATCTCAGGCGACAACACCATCTGCGGTTGAACAGGTCAAGCTGATCGACAGGGCTTACCATGACGCGAGGCATTTCAAAAGAAAATTCTACCTCTTAACCGACGAAGACCTCAAGCTGATACAGCCAGAGCATCCGCCGAGGATCGCAGAAGGCGTTTCGGTGCTGGGCAACCTGTTCTGCTCCGGGGAGCGAGATTTTGATCGGGGCGATTATTTTTTTGACCTTCGTGGAATTTCCGGTCCCGGTTCGTTGCATTTCTTATCTCGTTTTGCAGACGCGGATACCTCCCTTGCAGATCGTCTAAGAGCTGTTAAGGCCAAAGAGGCCGCGCAATATCCAGGTGCGATCGTAGCTGAGGTCAATTTCGTGCCAGCCGGAAGGGACGCAAATGTAGCACGTCGTCCATCCCTGGGTGACTACCATGTCAACCTGTTGTGCGGGCCAGGCCAGTCAGGCACTTCTATTGCGGCCAGTGACTTAATGGTAAGCGTGCGAGCGGGACAAGTGATCGTCAGTTCTGCTTCCTTGCGAAAACGCATCATCCCCAGGCTCACCACGGCCTATAACCCGAGGCTTGGACCATCCGCCTACCAATTTCTGGCGGATGTTGCAGTAAGTGAAAACGCACTTACACCCCTATGGGACTGGGGACACCTCAGTGATAGCCCATTTCTTCCCCGTATCCAGTATCGCGGCATTGTTTTGCGCAAGGCATGTTGGAACCTTGGCCCTTCGTCGATTCCCAAAAAGGCGCTCAGTGACCAGGAACTTGTAAGGTGGTGGCAAGGCCTTGAAAAAGAGCTCGACATGCCCCGCTTTGTTCTGATCGGAACTGGTGACCAGCTCCTGTCAATCGATGGACATTCAGCCCCGGCAGTAAGGATTTGTTTGGATAAACTGCGCAGGGAAAAGAGCTTGTGTATCCAGGAATCTTTGCACTCAGTAAAATACGGGCTGCTTCATGCAGGTAGAAAGATGCATCTCAATGAGATGGTTATACCGATCTTTAACCATGTGGAGCCAAAGCTCGTTGAGCCGCTATTAACCACAGATCAGCAGGCAAGCAAGAGATGGGTATCTGCCCAGGACGGATGGACGTATCTTAAAATATACGCCAGCGAAGAAACTTGTGAAAGGCTACTGGTCGGAAAACTATTTGATTTCTGTCTCACATTGCAACAGAGCAACCGTATCAAAGGCTGGTTTTTCCTTCGATTCAAGGATCCGGATCCACATATTCGGCTTAGGCTCTTTACCGGCCCTGGCAAACAGCAAAGTGCAAGATTTGGGATATCATTGACAAAAAAACTGAAAGATGAAATTGAAAGCGGCCTGGTATTTCGGCTACAATCCGAGCTCTATGAAAGGGAACTGGAAAGATACAGCAGCGTCGAGTACGAGGATATCGAGTCTATCTTTTGCAGCGATAGCTACGCGATCGCCAGCTCTATCGCACTGCTACAATTGAATGGCCAGCAAACCCAGCGTTGGCTCGTCGCCATGATAGCCTGCGATGGCCTGCTTACTGCATTCGGCAAATATAACCCGGCGATGAAGCTCCAAACGCTTCAGGCAGCTGGTAACCTTCTCGAAAAAAACGACCTGATAGCCTTGGATCAACAGTTCCGCCAGCACAAAGAGCACATCTCCACCGCCATGAGCTCGGACAGTAATGTTTTGGCCGAAATCCGTCAGCAATTAAACGAACGGGATGCCAAGATCATGCACGCGCTGGCCCGCAATCCGATCAGCGATCCCCGAATACTGCAAACACTGATAATCGATCTAATGCACCTATGTTGTAACAGGCTATTTATCAGCGATCAACGCCGACAAGAACATGCAATCTATCATTTTCTAAAGAAGTTTTACGACTATCAATTGAAGAGCAAAAAATCATCAGCAAAAATTTGACAAGTAACCGTTTGTGACATAAATTAACCTTATCTGACATCAACAGCCCGGTCACGCGGGCAGGCCAATGAACCGTTATGAGTACACAACCCATTTCTCCCACCCGGTGCGTCATTATCGATGATGAGCCCTCGTCCCGCTGCATTCTGAAAACACATATTTCGGAAATGTCAAGTTTGACATTGATTAAAACCTGCGAGGATGCCTTGCAAGGATTGCAATACATTAGCAAGCTCCGGCCGGACCTGGTTTTCCTGGATATTAACCTGCCGGAACTGTCAGGATTGGAGCTTTTACAGATGGTCCCGTGGCTGGGAAGTTCGGTGATCGTCACCAGCGCGCACCAGAAATACGCGATTGATGGATATGATTACGACGTGTTGGGATTTCTGTCAAAGCCTGTCAGCTACAAAAGTTTTGTGAAGGCAGTCACCAAAGCACTCGACAAGAAGCAGAAGAAATCCCCGGTACAAGAGTCACAACGCGAAACACTTACACAGCAAAGCATTCCGCCAACGGATTATCCGTTGCAAACACCCCATTTTGATGCCACATCGCTTTGGGTCAAATTTGACCGCCAATTATTTGCAATACCTTATCAGAACATTTCCTTTATCGAGGGCCAGCACAACTATGTAGCCATTTTTTGCATAGGCGGCAATATCATTAGAACGCGGGCCACTATCAGTGAAATTTGTCGGGGCTTGCCTGAACACTTTGTTAAAACACACCGATCCTATATCGTTAACCGGTACCAGGTAAACAGCATCGAAGGTAGCACTATCAAAATGCTTAACAATTACAAAGTAAGTATTGCCAAAGATGAGCGAAACGAAATTATCCTGCGGCTCACGACCGGGTTTAAGCGGATGGAATGAGCCGACCAAAGAACCTTTCTGGGGGCTTTTTAACCTAAGCGGTAGATTGCGCCCAGCATACCACATTGGTTTCTGGGCCTTTTTTGTCGGTTATCACCTAATGTATTTCCTTCCCGCATTTTCGGGCCAGGTCCTTGACGGCAAACTCGGAATCTCCTACACCGTATACTACCTTCGGTTTATTCCTATCTTTTATCTGTCGGTGCACCTCTTCTACCGGTTCGAACGAAAGTTTTCAGGCCTATCGCTCTTGCTACTCATGCTTGTGGTTTTGTTTGGCAGTATGCACCTGGTAACATTAGCCATGTATTTCAGCCTTGACCACCTCTACAGCCTTTCCCAGTTAAGCCCAGCCTTTCAGGCAATTGGCGGTCTATATCTGAAACCACTGAGCCACCGTAACGGTTGGGAGCGGTTATTTTTCGTTTACGATTTTCAGGAACTACAGCTTTTGGTTCTTCCAGTTGGGATTAAAATGGTACAATTTGGTCTCAGACAACAAATGCAGCAGGCGCGACTTGAAAAAGAAGCATTGCGAAGTGAGCTTAATATCCTGAAATCGGAGCTTGAACCCCATTTCGTTTACAACGTAATCAATTCTGCCTATGCCAAGATTCTACCTATTTCCAAGGATGCAGCGGGCTACCTTGAAAAGTTATCCCAACTTCTCGAATACACACTTTACGAAACCAATGAAGATTGGGTACCACTTTCAGCTGAGATAAGAGGTCTTAAACGATACCTTCAACTCGAACGTCTCCGCCACGGACGGAGGCTACGGATTATCTGGAACCACCAGGGAGGTAGTAACGCGATACATAAAATCCCCACCCTTTTGATGGTCACTCTGGCTGAAAATGCGATAAAACATGGCGTTCGCTCCCACTCGGGAAAGTCCACTGTCAGGATCAACATTCAGGTAGACATGGGGCAACTGCGATTTTCAATTGAGAATGATAAACCCCTGGCTGCTAACAAGCCGCGCAAAAGCAGCGCGCACGGACTCGGCCTAAAGAATATTCAACGGCGGCTGGATCTGTTATATCCAGGCCGTCATGAAGTGCAAATCGCGGAAACCGCCCACAACTACGCTGTAACGCTTTCGATACCGCTTCAGGAAAAACCCTGAAACAGCGCTTTTAGCCCCTGCGCATTCCGGTTCAGCCCCAAAAATTGCCCCTAGTCGGTCCAAATCATTGCTTTGCTGGTGTTAGAACCAAACAACAAACGCAATGAAAAGAACGCGCAAACCGAAACTAGTAGTCCATTCGCTACCCAAGGTGAAAACGATCCATCTCGGGCCTACACCAGACGACGATGATCCTATCACGACGAGCGGCACAATATGTACGCTGGTCGCCCAGAACTAAACAGGCACCCATCCGGTCGGGGGGATGAAAAGGCCCTCCGACCAACTCAACGGAGATTGCAATGCTGGAAAAAAACTATACGCTCGAATGGCTTGATTTTATCATTAATGTGACCCTTAATGAGGGTAAGACCGATGTCAGCACCTTGACAGCAAAGCAGCTGGAAACAATTGTCGCCAAAGCACGGGAGGAAAAAGACCGACATATTTCGTTTCTCAAACACCAGAGCTTTCATCTGGACTCTCGCCGTAAAATCCAGCTATTGATCAGACAATACCATGCAAGCCTTGTCATGCTGCTTGACCAGGCTTACGAAAATACGTCAAGGGCGGAAAGCAATCTGAGCATTCTGCACGATGCGCTGGTGAGCATTTCATCGAGTCTGGATGAGTTATTGGGCTTTGTTGAAAACCGCTTTCATGAATATTTAAGTCTGGATGAAAGGGTACCGGCGGCATATCTGGCCCAGGTCAAGCGGGAAATGCTCGAACGGCTCGAACTGCTTCGGCAGGAGCTTTTCGTCCGTGTCGATAACCGCGCTTTGACTGATATGGTATCGCAGAGCCTGCACTATTTCATTTACGACTCTGAGAAGCGTCCAATTTCCTTCCGGGAAGTATTTTACAAGAAAGACCTGCTGTCAGGACTAGAAAAAATCAGCCAGCAAGACGATCAGCAGACCCTACATCGCGCTGTGGTCGAGCTATTGGTATACCTAAATTTCAATAGCCGCAGCTTTATGAATTATTATACACAAAAGCTTGCGCAGAAAATTAACGCATATGGGGCAGTTCATGAAAAAATGACCGAGTTGCTTTTGGCCTACAAGGAATTTAACCAAATGCACAGGAAACCTGCCGTGAAGCTCAACCCACACCACGCCGATCTAAAAAAAGTGCTCGGCAACTGGTTTGCTCAGGAAATCACTTACCTGGAAAAGAAGCATCAGTGGGACGTGCTACCTCTTCAGAACCAGCAGCAACAAGCCCCTAAGATCAAGACGGATCCTTTCAAGATTATGTGCTTCTTGTCGGTTGATCAGGTCGCCCTGGCGCTCCGTGCGATGGATGCTACACGGGTCGTGAAAGCCAAATCGCTGAATACGGTTATCCAGACGATAGCCCCGTACCTATCGACACCACGGAAAGAGGACATTTCACAGGAAAGCATGCGCAACAAATCGTATGCCTTTGAAGAAGGTGACAAGGCTGTCGTCATCAGGATGCTGGAAGGAATGGTAAACTGGATAAAAGAATACTGAAATGAAAGGTGCAGCAATCGGCAAATTGTTAGACTTACTGGCCCAGCTGTCGCCGATTTCAGATGAGTTTATCGTGGAATTATCCGAAAAGGTTATTGTTGAACGGTTTGTAAAAAATACGGAATTAGCCCCTAAAGTCATCAGCAAAAGTGCCGTCTACTTTGTCGTTTCCGGTTTGGTAAAAGGCAATTACTTTAATCAACAAGGCAGGGAGATAGTTACTGGATTCTGGTGGGAGAAGATGTTTGTGATAACAAAGCAAAACAGCATTCATGAAGCCGAACACCTGCTTTTTGTGGAAGATACCATACTGATTTCCATTTCCAATTTCGACCTGGAAAGACTGGTGAAGCAGTTCTGTGAAGCCCGCCGCATAGCCCAGGCCATTTATCTCATCGAAAGACGCCGTTTAAGGGAACGAGGCGATATCCTCATTTTACCAGCAAATGAAGCTTACTCGACTTTTAAAGAGCGGTTTCCTGCCACTAGGATAAAGCTACGGGACATTGCAAATTTCTTGGGCATAATGCCCTACACACTAAGCCGGATAAGAAATACGCGTCAGTGAGAAAATCAGTCGTCTTTTCCATATCTGAGAAATATCTACTGGTCTCCAAAATATTTACGTGATCATGGTGGCCATCAACCTAGACGATACTTACGCAGCGTCCTTCAATAGAGATTGTTAGTGTTTTAGATTCTTCTGATTGCCATAAAAGCCCATCCTGGACTGATCTTCGAAAAAAATGGTCATTCAAACGAATCGTGCACAGTTTCCTTATTACGATTCTCTTGGTCTTGAATCTCCCATTCAATATCCTTTTGTAGTTTCTCCAAGATAACCCTACCCCAATCAGCTATATCTAGATCCGTGCGATCCAGCAATCGGGCCATCAGAAGCTTTCTCCCTTGCAAAAATTCTACAATTGGCCCGCTTCGTAAGCGTGGGAAAATGAAATTTTCGATAAAGCCGAGCACCTTACTCCTGATCCCGTTCCTAACAATCGCTTCGAAGACAAATTCGCGCCATTGAGCTGCCCCGTCAATAAAGGCAACCAACTCGATTGTCTCTATAACAAGAGGATATCGCAGGTCAGGACTATGACCGCACCATGACACTATAGCTGAATCGGCGAGCTCGTTCAAAAAATTTCTATTATCATTAAAATCAAATAGGTATAATTCGTTCTTGCACCATTTGTAAAATTCTTCGTTTCCTAAAAAAGAATCGAGCGCAGAATGTGGATCGATCTGTGCCATCGCCGTGAGAGAGTAGCTAAATCCTCCTAGGAAAGTTTCTTCGGCAACGACCGATTTTACATACCGATTGAAAAAAATTTCAAAATCGGGAGCTCGGTTCATTCTTGCAGTTAGATCCCTAATCGTTTCGGCATTGGCATAGTCGTACTCCTGCCGTTTCCTGTCGGCATAATACCAGTTGGATTCATTAAAATACTTGTAGACGCTCGTTAACAATTGCGGAGACGGCGTCGCCCAGACCGAGGCGTTTGCGACGAGTCTATTGTGTAGGCCAGCAATGATACTTCGATGCTCGTCAAAAATGCTCAGATGTTTTACGAGGTAGGATAGCTGCTCGTCATCCAGCGAGTAAAACCCAGGGCTGCTTACGAACTCGTAATACTGCGGGTGTTCGACCAAGTCGTTTTGAATGCAATATTGAAGGCGGCTCCAACATTCCATTGTAAAAGAGACGCTACTCAGAAAACTCACAAAGTATTGTCTGTACAGTTGATGGTGCAAAAGTTTGTCAAGCAGACCGATAAAAGTAGATGCATCGCCCTGCGAGCATGACCAAAGCCAACCTTTGAGAAAGCCGAGCTTTCTTGAAGGCGCTTCTATGTTTTCTAATTCGATAGCGAACATATCCCATACCCGCTGATCACCATCAGAACCAGCATAGTATCCCCTTCCAAGCTCGCTATTCCAGGTATTTCCGAAGGCGGCAATGTTGGGCATCAGCCTAACAAAACTGGAGTCATCCTTGGCCAGGTCTTGCCCCAGCCTATTTAAGTTCGCAAGATATAACTCAAATTTCCCGCCGTAAATTTCATCGATAAGATCGCGTGCCGCAGATAGTTCGCCCAATGCATGAGAGACCACATCCTGCCATAGCTCCTGCGGACGCAAGACAACCTCTAGATTCCCCAAACAGACTTGCTGTTCGGCCGGCAGATTAGCGATGTCAAGACGGATGATGTTTTTAACAGCGATCCACCCTTCTGCCCAGAAGCGGTCGTTGCGAATCCTCCGACAGATGATATCAATATGCCCGAATGCTGCCGCCTTCAACCATATGCCTCTTATTTTTTCACCGATGATGGTAGCGGCATGCTCGCCGAAGGTTGATTTCTCAAGTGCAAACGTTGTTGCCAATTCGAGTGAATTACCATACCAGGTGAGTAATTCGTCCTCAGTGGCATATTCCCGCCCAAAGCCACCTCGAATTGCCCCGATTGCTGGATTTAGCCGTGGCTTGAAATGCCAAGCCTCTAAAGCACATTCGAGTAGCTCCAATGCAAGATTTTTCTCGTCCACCGTTTGACCATTCCAGAGCTGCTCAATTTCTTTTAGTCTTGTCTCAATAGGGGCATTGGTAAACGCAAACCTTCTGTAGAACAGCGGCTTGAGCACATCTCTGCTTGAATAATAATTCGACGAAGGCGATTCATTCAAACAAGCCAAAACCATAACTTTAATACATGAAGAAAAATTAGTTGGTTCGTATGCTATCCTTTGAAGGATTCGCAGCAGCGAAGAGCGATTCTGATGACTAGATTGGTTTGAATAAAGGCAAAAAGATTTTCCAATTACATCGATCGTGGCGGAAGGATCAATTTCGGCGATAAATTCCAAAACTGTCAACCTTACGTATTGCACAGTAAATAAATTCAAATTATACCATTTCTCGGACATTAGCCATCGCTTTACAATTGAAGAGGCCATCGCCTGCTCGCTTATGAACGCCAGACGCTTGGAAAACGACATCAGCATTCTTGGCGGCAGCTGTCCAAGCCAATTTAGCAACGAGTCAACTGGAAGCTGTGAAAGCGCAGCTTTTGCCAACCAATCAGCGATTGCCTCGGGCAAAATTGCCCTCCAAGGACCTTTGCTTTGCAGCAAAAGACGTTTTGCAAGCTGGGATTGAATTGCAAACAGTTCTAAAATGCTAATTGAGGAAAAATTCGATACGAAGGCTATTTCGGAGCCCTCGGAAGCCTCCTCGCCGTTGAAAGAATATAGCAGTGAAAGAAATTCTGCGCCTCTTAGCAATTTTGGGTCAACTTCGTTGCGTTGAAAAAAAAGTCTTCGGAACAGTTCATCATTTTTAAGGCCTCGGATAGAGCCACCATTCCCTATCGATTTCGCAACTGCGAACGCCAACCTGGCGTTTCCACCTGAAAATTCTGCTATTCTTTCTACGTTAGCAGCACTCAATTTTGGGAAACGATTTTTGAGAAGACTAACGATTAAGTGATCGCTCGAAGGCCCGAGAATAAAAACATCGGTATGTTCTGTCTCATTGTCACGAACGTCATACTCAATCGTTGCCAGAGAGACATTTGAATTCTCTGCACAGATTCTCTCAAGATTATTGTGGAGCTCCGGTGAGCAGTCGTCAACGACCAGATATGTGCGAACGTTCAGGGTGCAAAGGTGCTCAGCCATCGCCTCTGGTGTCGGCAAAACCGAAGCGGTTGTGTTAGTGTAGATTACCTGATGCTCGTTTAAGGCAGTGCCAATATTATGTGGATCGAATAAAGCTTGTACCAATCTTGTCTTTCCGACCCCAGACATCCCGATTAGCCTAACGCATTTGCCGGGTTGCGAAAGACTGGCCCTTAATCGCTCAATGCCTTCTGTGAGCGGTAGCGCCTGTTGCGTTTCCGAAGAGCTCTCTATCAATCTAGCCTTATCGTCCAGTAGATACGGCGCTTCTGTTTGATCTGGGGATGTCCAGTTTCTGTACGGCATCCATCCGACAAGCGGCTGCCCAATCCTTGCCCTAACCCAAATAATGATTGACGGATGAAATCTTACCCAATCTGCAATCATTCCGGCGTTTAGGAAATCAACTTCTATGGGAAGATCTCCGAGGCATTGCCTCATGGCATTTATTCTGTCCGGCCTGGTTCCAACCGTTGACTTGTCAGCCGCGGATATTATAATGTAGCGACCCCGATTTACGGCTAACGCCTCAATCAACGGCAGGAGCCGCCCCTTCTTTATCATCTCCCCCGCGATTTTGCTTGGAGGCAGGTTATGCTTTTTTACCTGAAATGCAGTCAGTGGATTCGCGATATAACAGTTGGAAGGCGGGGCAATTTCGCTAGCAACAAGCACATCGAATCCACCATCGGCAGCGCTTCCGTCGCCACTGCAGTCTACCGCTGACATATTCATGCCATGCTTTTGAAATTCTGCCAGGCACAATCTGCCGACTAAAAGTCGCAGGTCGTCGGGTTTGAGCAATTTGATATGCTCAGCATCAATGTCAAGAAGGGGGTGCATGAGGGTTAATAAAAGATTATAAGACAGCTCAAAATAGAAAAGCATCCCTATACAATGCCGGGATGCAATTATTTCTCAATTAAACATAAATCTCAGCCATAATCAAACCTGCAACTAACCTTTCTGGCGAGAAGTTTTTCGATAGAAATTTTTAAATGCCCACCATATTTAATGCCCAACAATAAGAAGCCCGGATTCGTCAACGCTTCAATATTCTTCCTACAAGTATCTCATTTCTTGCCATTTGTGCAGTAGTTCTCAGGTAGTGACAGACTAATTTTAATCCCGTTGACCCACTAACAAGACATTCTATTTGGCCAAATGAATCAGGAGAAAGCCGAAACCTGCAAGAAGTAGGCACAACGTTCACATTTAATAATCAGAACAATGAAAATGAAGCGCATTTTTTTGTCGATTGTGGCAGCTGTCGCAATCTTCGGGGCATCGTTTGCCATCAATCATCCCAAGCCTGTGCTGGTCGAATTCACCGTGACGGCTGAGGACGCCCAATATTACACGGTCTCAAGCTCGCCAGACCCTGACTGTACCACGGAGGGGGAACAAGTTTGCCGGATTAGCACGTCAGCCTCACCGGATTCGCAAAACAGAATCCTTAAAACGCAGGCCACTGCAACAGGATGGAAACCTGAATAAAAAAGATCAGGAGGGAGAATTCCCTCCTGATACCCAATTAACTATACATATAAACCTAATCATAACGCCTACTTGTCACTATGAAAACTTTGTACATCTTATTTGTCGCGGCATTGGGACTGCACTTTTTGGCGATAACACCCTCATCCATGCGGGTAACGGCAAATGAATACTATGTTGCGGCTGAGACCATGGACTATTACATCATCACCTCAATCCCGGCACCGAGCTGTAGTCCGACAGGTTCAGTCCCTTGCCGGATTTCAACAGAAGCAACACCTGATTCGCAGGGCCGGATTCATAAAGCGGCGGCGGTTGTCATCGCCTGGCAGCCAGACTAGTTCTGCAATGGGCGGGGCTGCCGAGGCAGCCCCGCTGCATGCCTAACGGGTGCTCAATTCTTTTAATTTTTGCTTTAAAGTTACAGGATCGCGCAACTCCTTCGAATTGAAATTCGCGATATTCCCTTCCGGATCAACAATTATCAGGGTCGGAAACGAATCTATTCCGTAATGACTCAACAGTTTATGTTTGCCGCCAGCTCCCCCCGTATAAAGATTTGTTGCAAGATCTGATGTATACCTTCCACCCTTAACGCTCTTTATCCACGACTCCTTTCCCGCGTCAATAGAAATAGCAAGAAAGGCAACGTTTTGATCTTGCATTTCCTGTTCGACCTTAGAGAGGACTTTATTGTAAAAATTTACGCACCCGCCACAACCGGTATACCAAAAATCAATCAGGACAGTTTTCCCTTTGAAGCTGGATAAGTTAACCAGTTTCCCACTGATATCGGGCAGTTCAAAATCGAGCATCTTGTTTCCCTCCCCTCTTCCGCTAATGGAATTGATAACCTGCTGACAATCTGTATCTGCAACCCTACTCAAAATAGCTGGAATGATCTTTCCCGTATTTTGGGCCTGACCATAGACGAGTAAATATGTTGTTAACCGGTCCGACAGGAGAGTTTGCGGCCTGTTCAATCGCAGGCTTAGCAGCGAATCCGAGTTAACCCTGCCATTTTTGACGATCATCCCAAGCATTTGTCTTTCAAACCAGTAATGGACATAAGACTGGCTTTGCGCGAGGATTTTTTCGTCTATCCCGCGATCAAAAAATTTGTCAAGTTTTTCCAACAACACAGATCGCTGCTGGCTATCCATCTGCCCGATTTGTTGCTTAATTGCCGCTAGCTTTTCTACGGGATGACGGTAAATGATTTCAGCTTTCAATAGTTGGTATTCTGCCTGACTCAAAGAGTCCCTAAAAGAATCTAGCACTTCCAGGCCTGCATTGATTCTTCTGGCATCAGGTTCACCGAGATTCTGCCGATCGTCAGCTGTTAGCTCGATCCAGTAGAAGGCTGAATCCGATAGTGCCTTCGCCCGATGCCGGACGGATTCTTTGCCAATAAACTCATAGGTAAAATCAAAGTTTGCCTGGTTCATTTGCGGAGCGCTCGTTGCTCTTTTGGCAATATGAATCACAAGTGGCTCGTCGCCTTGCCAGTAATAGTTAGACAAGATGGTATTGAACTTGAAATGGCTGCCTTTCAGGTTTGGATAGTCTTTGACATCTAAGCGTTTTAGAATCGAAAACCTTACTGGCGAGTTTAAATCCACGCAAAAGTGGTATGTCCCATCACCGGAGCGAACCGCTGATACCATGTCGGGCTTGATCACACGGGGAAAGAATGTGTCGTAATATTGTAAAAAGAGCGTGTCGCCCGTTTTTGCCCGATCGTAGGTAACGGTGATATCTATTTTCATTGCGAACAGTTGCATGTGCAGCCCGAAGAGCAGGGCTACAAGAAATACTTTTTTCATGTTAAATAATCTGATTTGTTAACGTGGATTTTGTTCAACCGCGCTCAGCGCGATTTCCTGGTCGGGCAGTGGGAACACCCATTTGGGATCACCAGCGTCTAGCTCGTAACGCTTCCCTTGAAAAATATGAACGATCGGCGAGACAGGGGGCATGCGTCGCAAATCTTCCCATCGAAGTTGACCGGTAAAGGCCAGTTCCTTGCGCCGTTCGGACAAAATCAAATCCAGCGTTTGATGATCACTCCGATGACTATACGCTTTAAAACTTCCGCTCTTAAATCGCGCCACAAGCAGGGCATTGAGCTTTTCTAGACCGAGTTCAGCATTACCAGTCCTTGCCAGGGATTCAGCTAATATCAGGGCAAGCTCATTGGTAGCGATCCCACTAAAATTGTAGTACGTACCACTATACGACCCTGTAAACTGCGGACTGCCTTGGGCATCAATCTTAAAGAACAAAGATTTCCGCAAATCAGTCGAAGCGTATGAAGCATACAGCAGGCTGTCCACGTAAGCAACGCCATAAACTGGCCACATCGAGGCCCAACTTTGAGCGTTGGCGTAAAAAATGATTTCCGGATTCTGGTGTGGAACAGAATAGGCTGGGAACACAAATGGCTCTTTGGGTTTGATAACGCTGCTGTTAAAATCAAGCATCACCGGTTTTTCACCTATGGCTTCCAACGAATACTTTGCCGCGTTCTCATAATCTTTCATTGCCAGATAAACCTTGGCCAGCAGGCCGCGTGCCGCGGCTTTTCCCGGCCGGGTCAAGTGGGCGGGAGTCTGCGGCAATAAATCAATTGCCTGCTTTAAATCGCCGAGCATAAACTCGTAAGTCTGTGCGACCGACGACCGCTTGACGACAAGGTTCGGGTCAGATGAGATCCGAAGCTGCAAACCTTGGTCGCTGGCGGCGGTAGCTTGTTGGTATGATTTGCAAAATAGTTGCGAGAGCCCATAGTAAGCAAATGCTCTGTGGAATAGCGCTTGCCCCCGGATATCATTCCAACGCTGTTGATCTATACCAGCGCCCTTTAAATTGTCCAGGCCTTCCAGGACGACATTAACGGCAGAAATCCTGATATAAGGCGTAGCAAACTCGACTGCCGAAGAAGTTTGAAAAATGTCTTTGACCCATAAATAGGCATTTCGTTCGATCTGGCCGGCGGCGGAAAGGTTCTTTTCGGCCAGGTATAAATTATCCGTGCCCAGCAATCCAAGCATGGGGTAACCAGCGTTAAAGGAGTTGGAATTATCCAGAACGGCTTGCAAGTCTGCCAAGCTTGACGGGGAAACATCAGACAGGTTTCGCTTTACATCCAGCCATTCGTTTTGCTTTTGACAGGAGGCCAAGCCCAAACAGGGACCGACGAGCACTAAGTAATACAGGAATTTTCTCATAACTACGATAGATTAAAAGCTGGTCCTGAAACCGAGCGATATTGATGAAGGTAGTGAAAGCTGATGCCTCGAAGTGAGACTGACATAGTCGGGGTCAAGCCCATGTTTGTTGGCCCGCCAGATGACTCCTAAATTGGTCGCATACAAGTATAACTGCGCCGCGTTCAAACGCTTTAATATCGATCCCAGATCAAATGCAAGCCTTATATCCTGAAAGCGTACGTGGTCCCCTTTCTCGACCAGCACAGAAGAATACTGGTAAAATGTGTTACGCTGCGTACTAGACGGGTAGATCAAAGCAGGGACGCTTGTGGAAAGCTCGTCGCCGGGGGACTGCCACCGGTCGTTGTAATCCCGGTGCGTCTTTCCTGCCAAAACATCCGCGTAATTGAGACCTATCGAAGGTCTGCGAAAAACGTAACCTAATTTGTAAGTAAGATTGAAGGACACGGACCAAGCCCCAAGGGTCAAATCGCTTCGAATTGATCCGAACCAGGTGGGTGCTCCTGAGCCTTTGTAATCGAGGCTGTCAGGTTGAAAATTGGAAATGATCCTGGCATATTCTTTACTTTTCTCGCCATTCAGATTACCCAAAGGGTCTCCATTCGGATCGATTCCGTTCCACTTGTATCCATAAATAGCATACAACGGCTTTCCCTTCACTCCTATCCTACCCTCGCCTTGCCCCTGAATACTTGTTGCTGTCAGGTTTACATCATAGTGGTCCACCCGGTCAGCAATATGACTTATTAGCCAGGTCGTCTGCCAACGTAGTTTGCCACGCAGGTTATCCGTACGCAGTGTCAAGTCAAACCCTTTGGTCGTGGTTGCGGCCGAATTTCCATACATCGCCCGAAATCCCGCCGAGGGAGGCAAGCTCATATTTTGAACAAGATCAGCGCCCTTTTTTAGATAAAACTCAAGGTTTCCAGTGAAGCGATCGGACCTGCTCGCAAAATCAACCGCAAGATTGGTCGTGCGAACAGTCTCCCATTGCAGGTTCGGGTTGGGAGCAAGCAGCGCGTTGATAGTTGGCAACCCTGTCAAACTGCTGTTGACATAAGTCCCGGTAACATAAACTGACCCCTGATAGACATTTCCCGACGACCCGTACGATCCACGGATTTTGAGATAAGGCATCCAAGACGCGGCATAAAACCTTTCTGCGGACAAATCCCACGCTGCCCCGACGGACCATAGCGGTGTCACTTTATCATTGGTCTTGGCACCAAAAATGTTGGCGCCGTCGCGCCTTGCACTTGCAGAAAGAACGTATCTTTTCTTATACGAGTAGGACCCGTTCAAATAGTAGGAGATAAATCTGTTCATAAAGCCCTGCATGGCTCCCTCTGGCAACGGGATCAGGGCCATCCCAGACGGCTGGGTCGGCAATGCCTTGGAAAAGTCAAGGTTATTCGCGCTGACTCCTGTCAATGGGTCGTATCCATACGAAGTTCTGTCAAAGCCAGTCGTTTTTAGCTGACGCACCTCAGCACCTGCCAATAAATTAATCCCATGTGCGCCCACTGATTTGTCAAGGTTAAATTGCAAACGACCGTTGTGCGAAACATAAACTGCCTCATTTAACCTTAACACGCCACCCAACGGAACTTGGTAGGACAGGCTACTATCCGGATTGATGATCGTAAACCGGTTTACCAAATCCCTGCTATAATAGGACTCCGCAGTATTCAGGAGCTGAGCGCTTATATTTTGCCGCTCAAAAGCGTATTGGGCCTGAACCCGAAGCCATTTTGTCAGTGAATAGCTCAACGAAGACTTTATGAGAAGGTCAGTGGTCTTGCTTTTTTTGCTGCCGATTGCTGCCTCTTGCAAAGGACGGTACTCCCAATCCTGAAACCCTGCTTCCAGGGCACGGGCTTTAAACCCAGAATCAAAATCTTTAACGATCACTAGTGGGTTTCCGAGCGCATCGGCGAGCTGGGCATACGGATAAAGGTCGGAGTATTTCCCACCAGGCATTATTGATCCATACTGATTTTGGTGATTCTGCTCCCGAACTGTTACATCACTGTAATGTAGTCCGAAGTTTAAATCCAGACCGGTAACAGGCGTAACAGAATTTTCGGTAGTTAGCGTAATCCGGTTATCCCCATTACCGATCACGGCATGCCGATTATAATCGTAGCCTGCCGAGACCCTGTAAGTTGATCTGGCGGAGCCCCCGCTGAGCGCGAGCGCGTATTGCTGGCGGGCCTGCGTTTGATATACCCACCGCTGAAAATCGCGCCTCACATCTGCATTTGACAATGCTGCGAGTTGTTGCTGCGCCGATTCCGCCGTTATCTCGCCTGATCTCTCGGCAGCCAGAATTGATACTACGGGCGATATTACAGGGCGATTAGCCATGCCTGCAATATCTGCATCAAAATAGCCACGGGTAAAAAGCTGCCGCTCTACGTCGATATAGCTGGCCGCATCCAAATAATTAGGATCTGCAAATAGGTTCGGCTTTCCGACAAATCCCAGGTTTGCCGTCAGTTCGGCTTTTATGGGTTGGCTGCGGTTTCCTTTCTTGGTTACTATCACAATTACGCCATTGCCTGCACGCGCGCCCCAAATCGAGGCTGCGGCAGCGTCCCTGAGAATGGTCATGGATTCTACATCGTTTGGGTTGATGCTGGCCAGGCTCCCTTCAAAAGGAAAGTTATCGACAACGATCAAAGGATCACGGCTGACCATCGTTGACGGGGCCAGTGTGTTTTCTCCCCGAATGCGGATACCCAGGTTTCGGGACAAAGGGTTTGACCCGGCCGGGTTGACGGGCTGCCCCTGAAATGAAAGCCCGGAAACATTTCCTATCAACCGGTCCAAAAGGTTTGTTGACACCGACCGGTTGATCAGCGCATTGTCAACCTGGACAAAAGAGCCTGTCGCACGTTCCTTGGGAATAGTCTGATAGCCTGTAACAGCCAGTTCGGTTAGCATAGAAGCATCCGGATCCAACGTCAATACTAATGGCACAGGATGCGGCAGTAAAAGCAGCGTGTCAATCGAACGGTAGCCAATATATGACACAACTAATCGTGCAGAATCTGCAATAACTTGCAAATCAAATTTTCCCAACTCATCTGTTGTAGCTCCCACACCAGAAGCTTTGATCTGTACATTTGCGCCCGGCAAAGCTGCGCCGGAAGTGCGAACCTGCCCTTCAATTCTGAAAGCTTGCTGCGCAATTGATTCAGCTCGAAAAACATTGATAAAAAAAGGTGTCAGAAGAAAGACGATGCGTAGGCACAGTCCTCCCCTAGGGCAATAAAGTAGATTCATTGCTAGAAAAATTAAGGAGTGATACAAAAAGTGAGAAATACAGGCCAAAAGGCCAGCAAACTCTTACTCAGGATTTCTGATAATCAGCCGATAAATGAAGAAGCAGTGCATAGGCAGAAAATGGGATTAATCCGTGCTAACACGGAACTGAACAAACCACTATGTCACTCGATGAGTTTGAGTCCTACCCTATTTCCGGAAAAAGGGCGTGGAGTCAAACCTAAAAGTAATCGTGGCCCTAGGAAAGCCTTTGCACAGATAAGTTTGCCCACGCCCGGGTCGTGAGCGAATCTACTTATCA
>Ga0307414_10000564_pt1 | contig 19353 bp, 11 predicted proteins | sample DK1Ometagenome_FD_203804 | JGI IMG/M metagenome (GOLD analysis project Ga0307414, IMG submission 203804) | Maize rhizosphere microbial communities from greenhouse at UC Davis, California, United States - DK15-O-3 | ecosystem: Host-associated > Plants > Roots > Rhizosphere > Soil | place: USA... | reverse complement strand
TTAAGTAATACATTTAGTATTTAACTAAATACAATCTATTTAGATCATGGCAAAAAAGGTAGTTGCAACCCTTAAAACGGGAAAAGGAAAAGAATATTCAAAAGTTATTACAATGACTAAATCACCAAAAGGTGCTTATTCTTTCAAAGAAGTTATTGTTCACAACGATCACGTTCAAGATGCTATTTCTGCATCTAAAAAATAATTTTAATATTTAATTATATTAAAGCCGTCCCTTTTAAATGGGAGGGCTTTTTTTGTTTAGTTATACATTCGTATGGGTTTATTCGATTTTTTCAAGAAAAAGGAAACCGCTCCGGAAGCGCAGGAAGCTCTAGACAAGGGATTAGAGAAAACTAAAGAAGGCTTTTTGAGTAAGATCACCAAAGCAGTTGCAGGTAAGTCAACTGTCGATGATGATGTACTCGATAACCTGGAAGAAGTTTTGGTTACTTCCGATGTTGGAGTAAGTACTACCTTAAAAATTATCGACCGTATTCAGAGCCGTGTAGCTAAGGACAAGTATTTATCAACATCAGAATTGCATCGCCTGCTGCGTGATGAGATTCAATTGATGCTTTCTGAAAACAACAGCAATGATTTCCGTAAATTTGAATACGGACAACATAAGCCATATGTAATTATGGTGGTTGGCGTAAACGGAGTTGGTAAAACAACGACGATCGGAAAGCTGGCACATAAGCTGAAGGCAGAGAACCTGAAGGTAGTTTTAGGTGCAGCAGATACGTTCAGAGCAGCCGCTGTAGAACAGATTAAACTCTGGGGTGAGCGTGTTGGGGTACGTGTGGTTGCACAGGCTATGGGCTCAGACCCTGCTTCTGTAGCCTTCGATACTTTACAGTCTGCAGTAGCCAATGGCGAGGATGTCGTGATTATCGATACTGCCGGACGCCTGCACAATAAGATCGGTCTGATGAATGAATTGGGCAAGATCAAGAATGTGATGGAAAAGGTGATCCCTAATGCACCACATGAAATATTATTGGTACTGGATGGTTCAACCGGGCAAAATGCCTTTGAACAATGCAAACAATTTACAGAGGCAACCGACGTAAATGCACTGGCCATTACCAAACTGGATGGCACTGCCAAGGGTGGTGTTGTGATCGGAATTTCTGATCAGTTTAAAATTCCGGTAAAATACATAGGCGTTGGCGAAAGCGTAAACGACCTGCAATTATTTGACAAAAAAGCTTTTGTGGACAGTTTATTTAATTAAACATTATTTAAAGATCCGCTTCAAGATAAAAAACACACATGAATACAAAAACCACATCTAAGATTATCCCTGTTAAAAAACCTAAAATCAATGTAATTACTTTGGGTTGTTCCAAGAACCTATACGATTCAGAAGTTTTAATGGGGCAGCTTCGCGGCAATAGCATGGATGTGGTTCATGAATCCGATAAAATGGGTAAGGATGATATCGTAGTGATCAATACCTGCGGTTTTATCGACAATGCGAAACAAGAATCTATCGATACGATCCTGCAATACAGCGAACTTAAAGAAGCTGGAAAAATAGGAAAAGTAATCGTGACCGGCTGTTTGTCTGAAAGGTACAAACCGGAACTGGAAGCGGAGATTACCAATGTAGATGCTTTCTTTGGTACCAACGATTTAAATAACATCTTACATTCCTTAGGTGCGAATTACAAACACGAACTGATTGGGGAAAGGTTATTGACCACTCCTTCTCACTTCGCTTATTTCAAGATTGCAGAAGGCTGTAACCGCCCCTGCTCTTTCTGTGCCATTCCTTTAATGCGTGGAAAACACGTTTCCCGCGACATGCAGGAATTGGTAAACGAAGCAAAGATCCTGGCTGCCAACGGAACAAAAGAACTGATCCTGATCGCTCAGGATCTGACCTATTACGGTCTGGATATTTATGGAAAACGTAACCTTGATGAATTGTTAAGACGTCTTTCTGATGTTCCGGGAATTGAATGGATCAGGTTACAATATGCTTACCCTTCCGGCTTCCCTATGGAAATCCTGGACGCAATGAACGAACGGGAGAACATCTGCAAATATCTGGATATGCCTTTACAGCACATCACTGATAACATGTTGAAATCGATGCGTCGTGGAATCACGAAACAGAAAACGATAGATATTGTGAACCAAATCAGAGATAAAGTACCTACCATCGCCATGCGTACCACTTTAATTTGTGGATATCCTGGTGAAACGGAACAGGATTTTGAAGAAATGCTGAGCTGGGTAGAAGAAACAAGATTCGACAGATTGGGATGTTTCACTTATTCTCATGAAGAAAAAACACATGCCCACAATCTGGTAGACGATGTACCTGATGAAGTAAAACAGGAACGTGTAGATGCGATCATGGAATTACAACAAGGTATTTCATTTGATATCAATCAGGAAAAAGTAGGAAAAACCTATAAAGTTCTTGTAGATAGAAAAGAAGGTGATTTCTTTGTAGGACGGACAGAATTCGACTCTCCGGAGGTTGATAATGAGGTTTTAATAGACGCTGCGACAGGTTATGCCGCCAATGGAAGCTTCGTTAATGTGAAGATTGACAGAGCCGAAGACTTTGATCTATATGGACAGATTGTAAAATAAAAGCGGGATGTAAGGAGTTCTGGTTTATTAACTTAAATTCGTGGCAATGCAGGCCAAATACATCTCTTACCAGGAAACAAATGCCTTCTCCTCCGCTGTACTGGATTACATCAGTGGGAAGGATCAGTTAAGTGCTTTTTATAAGTATACACCGGATTTTGAAGGCTTTGCAAAGGCCATCGCAAACCGCAACTTTAAAGGAAACAGGTCTACATTGACCCAGGTCCTCAAAAAGCAATATTCAGCTATTGAGCCTTCGGCTTTAGTCGCACAAAACATTAACCTTCTGGCTGATGACCGGACTTTTACCATTACGACCGGTCATCAGCTCAATATATTTACCGGCCCCCTTTATTTTATTTATAAGATCGTTACTGCCATCAATCTTGCAAAAGAGCTGAAGGAGAAATTTCCGGATTATAATTTTGTGCCCGTATACTGGATGGCCACCGAAGATCATGATTTTGAAGAAATCAATCATGTGAAAATCGAAGACAGAATGCTGACCTGGAATAAGAAGGCAGCAGGCGCCACCGGAAAATTGAGTACTAAAGACATTACTGATGTTCTGATTGCGTATAAAGGCTATCTGGGCATTACTGAAAATGGCTTACAACTTTCTGAAATTGTTTCTCATGCTTATTCCCGCCATGAGCAGCTTTCTGATGCAACACGCGAGCTAGTAGATGCTTTATTTGGGAAGTACGGATTGGTCTGCGTAGATGCAGACGAACATGAGCTTAAAAAGCAATTTGCAACTATTATTGAAGCAGACATCATTGGGAAAAACAGCTTTAAGCATATTTCTTCCAGCAATGCACTATTGGAAGAAAAAGGATATAAAACACAGGTTAATCCAAGAGAAATCAACTTCTTTTATATGACTGATCAGCTTCGCGAAAGAATTGTTGAAGAAGATCAGGTTTATAAGGTCATGAATACAGACATCTGTTTTACAGAAGCGGAGTTGCAGCAGGAAATCCTTGATTTTCCAGAGCGGTTTAGTCCGAATGTAGTGATGCGTCCGGTATATCAGGAAGTGATTCTTCCAAACCTTGCTTATATTGGCGGTGGTGCCGAACTCACTTATTGGTTACAACTGAAAGCCAATTTTGATTATTATAAAATAGATTTCCCGGTATTGCTGCTTCGTAATTCAGCCTTGCTGATCGATAAACGCAGTCAGACGAGGATGCAAATTCTGGGGATTAACCATACCAATCTGTTTAAAGATCCCTTGACCCTAAAGAATGATTGGATTAAAGCGCATGTCACTTTACAATTGTCGCTGGACGATGAACAGCGTGCCATCAGTGCCGTTTTTGATCAGATCAAGCTCAATGCTTATAAGATCGACAAGACGTTGTCTCAATCCGCCGATGCGGCAAAAACAAGAGCGCTAAAACTCATCGCCAATCTGGAGAAAAAGATGCTGAGGGCAGAAAAGCGCAAGCACGATACTTCACTCACACAGATTGACAATTTAAAAGAAAAGTTATTCCCTACCGGAGTTTTACAGGAACGTGTGCTAAACATTGCTCCTATGTATGTAGCGTATGGAGATGACTTTATCAATTCTCTTATTCTTAACTTCAAACCACTGGACCATCAGTTTACGGTTCTATTTGCTACATCATAATGATCTTCCACACTTTTACCGAACAAAAACTCCGTCAGTTTACAGAAAGCGTATTCTTAAAAATGGGATGCCCTGTTACTGATGCACAACTGGCTGCAGATGTCTTGTTAAAATCTGACCTGAGGGGAATAGACTCCCATGGGGTTGCCCGTCTGAGTGGCTATGTAAGGTTATGGGAAAAAGAACGGATCAATGCGACACCCGAGGTCAGGATTGTCCATGAGACAGCTACTACAGCTACCGTAGACGGAGATGCCGGCTTAGGACTAGTGGTTGCTCCCTTTGCAATGAAAGTGGCGATTGAAAAGGCTAAAATTTACGGAAGCGGATGGGTGGCGGTTAAAAATTCCAATCATTTTGGGATTGCCGGATACCATGCTTTAATGGCGGTAGAACAGGACATGATCGGAATCAGCATGACCAATGCAAGTCCGCTTGTAGCCCCTACTTACGCCAATGAAAGGCTATTGGGGACTAACCCGATGTGTTATGCTTTTCCTGCAGGAAAGTATCCTCCACTGGTTGTGGATATGGCTACCGCAGCAGCAGCAAATGGGAAACTGGAAATCGCCCAAAGGGCAAACCAGCCTATTCCTGAAGGTTGGGTGCAGGATAAGGATGGAAATTCTTCTACGAGTGCACACCAATTAAAAGACGGAGGTTCTCTCCTGCCATTGGGTAGCGATAAGGATCATGGAAGTCATAAAGGCTATGGTTTGAGTGCTACGGTAGATATTTTATCGGCAGTACTTTCCGGTGCGAATTATGGCCCCTGGGTGCCTCCCTTTGTAGCCTTTCTGGAACCTTCGGCAAATCCGGTTGGTGCTGGCATCGGTCACTTCTTTGGTGCCATGCGAATAGATGGTTTTCGTCCGGCCGAGGATTTTAAGCAACACCTGGATAACTGGATTGAACGTTTCAAGTCTGCCAAGACGGTTGACCCGGATAAAACAGTGATTATTCCGGGTGAACCGGAATATGCTTTTGAACAGGAACGGAAAATTCAGGGCATTCCTTTGATTAATGTCGTAGTGAATGACCTGAATGAACTCGCTGCAAAGCTTGGGATCGAAGGCCTTTAATTCCTATTTGTCCAGTTCGAGGTTTTCATCCCCTTCTTCATATTTAAGAAAGACCATCAGCATGGTCATCATCTCATCTGTTGTTTTCATGTCGTTGGCAGAGAACACCATTTTTGGAGGGTGACTGGGATTATTGGGGTTCTCTTTGGTATTGTCGTAAAGTGCTTCGATAGTTAAAATTGATCCTTTTGGAATCTTTATCAGTTTTTTATACCTGTAAATTTCCTGCCATTTGAAATCCCATGAAGGAATGGAGACCAATTTAATGGTATCGCCCTGCGGTGTTACTGCATATGCTTTAAAAGTCTTACCCAGCAAATGCATGTGTGGCCATACATATAACAGGGATTGATCCTGAGGAGTTACAATTTTAAGGTTGAAGGCTTTGGTTGTATCCGCAGGGATCATAAAATAAGGCTCAATGGAGCTTTCTCCAACTCCCGCTGAGCCCAGGCTAATCACATCGACCTTTCTTTTAATTGGGGATTTGGTAAAGAAAAAGTTGATGCCGGACATTTCCTCTTCATCTTTACCTGTAGGGGCATAGTGAATGGTTAGTAAGATTACACCACGTTTGGGCATTACCCATCCAAAATCTTTGGGATAGGACTCAAATGAAGTTCCGGGAATCCAGCCACCATAATAATCCATTTTCTTTTTGAAAGGCAGATATTGATCGTATTGACTCCGGTCTGATCCACTGAGGTCAACATAATCTGCTCCCTGAAGGATGTCCACATCGTTCTCCACAGGATGAACGGCGAAGTTTGCATGGTGAATGACCTTTTTATTACTGGATACAAACTCCACGGCCTCTACATTTTGATCTTTAGCCAGGTCAAAAGGAATTTTAAAGACCAGAAATCTTTCCTCATTGTCGCCCATAATAAAAAATGGCTTGGTCACTTTCAGTACTGTATCTGGCTTTCTATGGTATTGTGTACCACTAACAAAAGCTGTTGCTGAGGTTTCTTTCGTTGTCTTTTTTGCAGATCCTTCGGGCATTTTACTGTTTACCCACTTTACAATCAATTCCTTTTCTGCTTTACTCAGAGAGCGGTCATTATGAAATGTTCTATAATTGTTATCCGGTTTCCAGGGCGGCATATAACCAGACTGTACGACGTCCTTAATAAAGGTTCCTCTTTTAGCCACATCCTGATAGCTGAGCAAGGAAAAAGGAGCAGCTTCTCCAGGTCTGTGACAGGGCGCACATTTTTGCTGAATAATAGGGGCAATATGCGTCGAAAAGGTGATTTTTTGAGCAATGATTTGATTGCAAAAAAAGAAGGAAAAAAAAGTAAAAATCAGGATTCTCATAGCTATAAGAAATGTAGGAATTATATGTCGTTTATCAAACAGCCTATAGGCTTGGTTTGTGAGGTGGTGGGGATTCTTTGGTTTAAAACATCTTCGATGGCATTTTCAAGAAATTTCTCGGTAGTTATCTTTCTTTTTTGCCCCAGGCCACTTGCCCAGTTGTCGATCAGTCCTCTATAGGGAATGGCACCCAGTTTAGAGATGAGGATACTTTCAGGTGTTGTGGTGGCTTTCAGATAGTTCGTTAGTTCTTTTTTTCTGTCGATAAGCAGGTTAAAGCTGACCTTATACTCCTTTTGAAAATCATTGACCTGCTTTGCAGTATAGGCGGTGCCAGGGAATATTCCGAAGACCCGTACCTTTGTGTATTTTTTTTGAAGGGCATTGAGCACCTGGATATAGTTTCGGCAAAGCGGACATTCAGGAGATAGAAATATCAGCACAGTTAGTTCTGTCGGGGGTATCGTTTCATTTTTCCCATTATTATTTTGCAGGGCGATGCCGTTTATTTTTTTCCAGGAGACGGTTTTTAACTGCCCTTTTACGGAGATCGTCAAGAGTAGCAGGAACATCAGGCTTAAGTAATATGATTTCATGTCCGTATAGCTCTTTAATAAATAAGGGTGCCACAATGGGCACCCTTAATATAATTATTATAATGTTATTTTTTATCCCACCATACGCGGCCGAAGATGTCACTTGGACCTTGTCCGAAATCAGGATCTTTTTGCATGTCACTATAAGCATCGATGATATTTTGGTAATTTAAGTTACCTGGACCAGGAAGTGGCAACGCTGCTCTTCTTGGAATCACCTGTTCTGTTCCCTGAGCAATTAATTTCTCTAAAGGGAGTACACTTGTGGCATTTGGATAGCCTGTTCTTTTATACAAAGCCCAAGCTTCATTTGGTTGTTTAAAGAAATGTAAATAAGCCTGACATGCGATCATATCGATGCCTTTGGCAGGGTTATATAAAACACCCGGTTGAGTTAAATAAGCTGTAATTTCTTCAGGTTTTGTAGGCACATAGCTATTCAATTCTTGTCTATCCAAAATTTTAGCTCTGTTTGACATATCATCATACATTTCAATACTTGAAGTAATTCCTCTTTCGTACCAATCCTTAGCAGATTCGGTAGTCACATTTCTCGCTGCAAGTTCAGCTCTCATGAAACAAAAATCAGCAAAAGTAACCATAGGAAAGAAGTTAATACCAGTTCCGCCATCCAGTTCTCCTGCAGCAAACAAACGGCGCTGCAGATTTGACAGTGTATCCAATACAACTTTAGTCTTCACTCCTTTAACCAAGGCATCAATTTCGACACTATTAAAGAATTTAGCGAAAGCAGGTTCCGCAGAAGCATCAGGACTGGCTGGAACACCGTAATAGCGTCTAGTATCGTAAACGGCATTCGCAGGTATTTTACCTTGAGTTTTAGCTGCGTCAAAATTCTCTCTGGTAAAATAATTGGGCTGATAGAAATATTTCATCCTTGGATCCGAGTTGTTATACATATAATCAACAACTCCTTTTGGGGCCCTTATATTCTGAGCAGACCAGTCACCACCAGCGGCAAAGCTAGGTCCAGTCTCAAAAACCCAGCTATCCAGGTTACTCGTCATTAAATTAGCCGAATTAGAAAGAATTTCTTTTGCACGGCTTGCCATTTTTGCCGGATCTCTTTTCATCAACCTCATGGCCATCCTCAAGCGGATTGCATTCGCTGTTCTAACCCATTTGTTAGGATCACCTTTGAAGAATATATCCTGGGTATCGAATGAAACCTGAGGAACGGCATTTGTTGCGGTTAATTTTTCCACACTGGTTTTTAATACCCCATCCAATAAATCGAATAACTCTTCCTGTTTGTTATACTTTGGTGTAAAGGTACCTCCATATTTTCCCTGAAAAGCTTCGGTATAAGGAATGCTTCCATTAATATCGGAAACATAAAATGCATAATATGCTTTTACAATATTGGTTATCGCAAGTTGATGTACTCTACCAGCCTGCTCTTCCGGAGTAAGCTTAGAGATGATATTTTCCACATCGGCAAGTGAAGCACCTACTCCCGGATAATAGATACTAAACCTTACATTTCTCATGTTTCCGGATTCTGAAACGAAGGATGTACCATTCCCATTTAAGCCGGTTGCCATCTGCATCCATGGCATAATCCCCCTTAAATTATCATAGTACCATTCGCTACGGTCTTGATTCATTCGAATTACAGCATTCATAAACTGTTGTTCAGCAGTAATTTTATCAAGTATAGCGGGGTTGGTATTTATATCAATAAAGTCCTGTTTCTTACAAGATGACACGGAGATGCACAGTAAACCCATAAGGCCCATCCATGCTTTATATTTTATTTTCATTTTATTCTTTTTAAAATATCTGACTACTTAAACTTTACAAACTTCCTTTGATTGACAACGCAAACGTACGTGTATAGGGCGCTCCTCCATATTCTGCAAAGGAACCTGCACTATTGCTAAACAAACCCTCGGGATTAATATGATCAGGTAAGCTGTTATAGATATAAGTTAGATTTCTTGCGATGAAATTTAGGCTAAGTCTATTGAATTTGATCTTTTCTGCAAATTTCTTTGGTAACGTATATCCAACAGAAACTTCTCTTAATGCTACCCAGTTATTTTCAAAAGTAGAGTATTCCCGGATTCCGGTAGACCATTGAGTCAATCTTGCGTAATGAACACGTGCAGATACCGGCTCGATTAATCCTTTAGAAACAGCGTCAGCAAAGGTAGTACCTCCTACATTAACATTTTTTATAACTGTTCCGTTTGCAAACACCCCTTCAGGGATAATACCATCATTAAATACATTACCCTGTGCATCTTTCCTCGGTACGCCACCATGATCAGCAGAACGACCAAATAAAGTACTTTTAAAAGCACCAAAGTTTGAACCATACTGATGTGAGCCTGACGCCATTAAACCACCTACTTTTGCATCAATTTGAAATCCAAGATTAAAGTCTTTAAATCTAAAACTATTGATCATGCTAGTTGTAAAACGCTCCATCATAGAACCTAGGTTTTTATTTCCTTGACCGGCATCACCATTTCTCCAATAGCTACCGTTTGCTTTAAGGAGTTTCTGTCCGTTAAGAGGATCATCAATATTATTTCCCTGAGCGTCTTTGGCCTGATAAGAAGCATAACCATAACCGGTATAAATACTTCCATACTCTTGTCCTGCAATTGCTACTGAAGTCAAATCAGCTCCAAAAGCATAACCTAGCGTATAGGTATCTACACCTGGCGCCAAGCTGATAATCTTGTTTTTATTTCGTGCAAAATTTATCGTAGAATTCCATTCGAAGTTCTTGCTTTTTACAGGCGTAGCATTAATTAAGATCTCAATACCTGAATTTTGAATGTTTCCAGCATTAATTAATCTCTTTCCTATACCACTAGTAGCGGGAATATCCAAAGCAAGAACTTGATTATATGTATTTTTCTTGTAAAAAGAAGCATCAATACCTATACGGTCATTTAAGAAACGTAATTCAGCACCGATTTCAAATTCCTTAGTCAACTCATTTTTAAGGTTATCATTCCCAAGGATATACTCTTCATAGCCATATCTTGGTACGTCAACACCTTTTCCATCTTTATAAACTTCAATGAGTGTATATTTACCTTTACTACTCTGATATGGAGCAATTCCTAAACCAGTATGACCATAATTTGCTCTAATCTTACCAAAAGAAAGAAAATCAAATGCAGAATTATTTTTCAAAGATTCGGAAAACACGTATGCCAAGCCCACTGAAGGATACATATAAGAGTAGTCCCCCGTTCCATTAGGGTAAGTAAGGGTAGAAGACCAATCATTACGAAGACTTACGTTTAATGTAAGCATATTCTTGTAGGTAATATCTCCATATCCATAGAGCGCATCTGTACGTTGACTTCCTTCTAGCTTATTGTCGGTAATAGGTGTTAAAACTGAGTTTGCCAAATAAAATTTCCCTGGATCTTTCAATCCACCGTCAGTTCTGGTACTTGTAGAATTTTTACCGAAATCTCTTATCGTTTCTCCTCCCACGGAAAAGTTAAAATCCAGGTTATCACTTATTTTTTTGCTTGCAGTTAATAAAGCCTGGAATCTTGTACTTCTTTGTGTGGATTGACCTAACGCATAAGATCCACCTTTAAAACCTATTTCAGATCCAATATTCTTTGTTTCATTAATGGTATTTACCTGATTCATGGTACCTCTTACCATTGCAGTTAACCAAGGAGCAATATTTGCCGTGAAATCTAAATTCCCTCTAAAATTGTTCTCCTTTAAAGTGTTTTTCTGTGTATTCATATCAAACCATAAAGAAGACGTACCATAGGGATCCTCGCTTTCCTGTAATCTGCCACCACCATTATTATTGGTGTAGTTATTTTTCCAATAGTTAGTATCATAACTTCTTGGATTGCCATACACCAAGGCAAATAATGGACTAGAATTATTGCTTTGGTTGATCGGATTTAAGCTATTGCTAGTAGTATAATTTACTCCCGCCTCCACATTGAAGATTTTTCCAAGCTTTTGAGCTCCTCTAAAATCCAATGCATCACGGTCAAATTTATTATTAGGCAAAATCCCCTTATTGGTCATCTTTGTGTAAGAAACCCTAAAATTTCCATTGTCATTTGCTCCCTGAAATGCGAGATTAGAATTACTATATATACCATTCTTGTAAGCATCAAGAATGTTATTAGGTTGAGCATTCCAATCGATAATGCGTCCATCGATGTCTTTTACTTTACTGCCGTCAAATTTTGGCCCGAAGCTCCAAAAATAATTTGCCTTATCTACTTCCTGCATTCCAGAAGCATCCTTAGTAAAAGTTGGATTAATACCAGCTCCAAATTCATTCTGCAAATCAAACACACGATAAACTTCTTCCACGGTCTGCGTATGAGCAAAAGATATCCCCATACCTTGCCCTGCTTTTCCTTTTTTCGAAGTAATCAAAAGCACGCCGTTTTGAGCTTTAGAGCCATATAATGAACTTGCAGCAGCACCTTTCAAAACGGTAATACTTTCGTAATCATCAGCATTCAGGTTTTTCATAATATTTCCAAAATCCTGCGGACTGTTACCGTACGAGTCAGCACCTGTTACTCCTGGCTGAATAAGTACTCCATCAATAACCACTAATGGCTGGGTATTATTTCCTAGGGAGGAGTTACCACGAATTCTGATTCTTGAAGAGGATTGAGCACCACCTGCTCCTTGGTTAATCACAACCCCAGCGATTTTACCGTTTAATGCATTTACAATATTTGATTCATTTGCACGGGTCAGATCATCTCCTTTAACTTCCTGAACAGAATAGCTCAGCTTTCTTGTTTGCGTTCTAACACCAAACCCTGTTGTTACTACAACTTCGTTTAGGGTTTGATTGTCTTCTTCCAAAACAACATTGATACTTTTCTTATCTCCCACTGTAATTTCCTGGGCTACATAACCAATCAGGGATACTCTTAAAACACTTGCAGGACCTACAGAAATAGAAAAATCTCCATTTCCATTAGTTGCGGTTCCATTTTTGGTACCTTTTTCATTTACAGAGACCCCTGGCAATGCCTGTCCCCGATTGTCTTTTACAGTCCCCGTAAAAGATTTTTGTGCGTAAGATCCTATTGCAGAACAAGTCAGCAACAGCATCCAAAAACACTTCAGGTAAAATTGTTTCATCTTTTTTGATTTAATTGTTAGAATTTAAGTTAATTGATTGGTTTGCGTGTATTCCTTAAAAGGTTTTAGCTTATCTCCAAACTAAAACACTTTTCTATATTTTAATTAAAATTACAGTTCTCTACGACTAGTGTTGCTGCCCCTAACAGCCCTGACTCTGTGGATATCTCTGAAACATGAATATCTGTGTACTCTGCCAATCTCGGAATGCAAAACTCATTAATTGCCTGCTGAATCGGCGCCATTAATATTTTCCCTGCAGTGGCTCCCCTACCACTTAAAACAATCAATTTTGGATTAATGATGTGAATTAGCGTCGCTAATCCTTTTCCGATCAGAAAAGCGGCATCTGCTAGAATTGAAACCGCTAAAGGATCCCCCGCCTTTGCTGCTTCCAAAAAATGATCCCCCGGCAACCTTGTTTCATCAAGGAACAAATGTTCCAGGCTTGAGCTTACTCCTGAAGCAATTTGCGATTTTGCTCTATCGACCAAAATCAACAAGGACGTATCTACTTCCAGACAGCCCCTTTTTCCACATGAACACAATTTGTTACTTTGAGAAAGTGGTATGTGGCTGAATTCACCTGCGTATCCGCTATGACCTCTGAACAAACTGCCATTGATCACCATTCCAAGTCCAATTCCCCAGCCAATATTGACAACCATTACGTCTTTTAGCCCTTTTCCTGCACCGAATTTCAATTCGGCTAAGGCTATAATACTGGAATCATTGTCTATAAATACTGGAAGGCCAAGCTCTTTGGTCAGGTGATTCTTCAGGTTCCCCTCTCCTTTTATCTTAAAAAAGGTATGGTTGATTCCATGCTCAGCATTGACAAAACCTGGCATTCCTATTCCGACCCCTAGTATTTCCTCGTTTGAAATACCAGAACTTAAAATATATCCCTTTAAAAATTCCACCAGTGCTTTTGTACTTTCCTGATCATCCCTGAGTGATAGTCTTCTGATCTCGGGATCTGTTTTCACCTGATTCAGCAAGTCATATATGACCACCTGAGTAACCAGCTGATCCATTGCTACTGCGATTATGTATCTTTGTTTTTGTTGATTTAAAAGGAAAGTAAGTGCCCTTCGACCTCCTGTGGAAGGGGCAAGACCGTGCTCAAGGACATAGCCTTCAGCCATAAGGTCGTTTACGGTCGTCGTCACCAAAGGAAGGCTCTTATGAGTGAGCTTACTTAACTCCATTAAGGTGAGCATGTCATTATAATACAGATGCTTAATCACCTCTCTTCGGAGTTGATGGTATTTTTTCTTTGTGGCGGTCACGTGATTAGGTTTGTTAATCAAACTTAAAATATTTTTATGACAAATGCGAGTAACTTATTAATTTTTTTTTTAAGTATACCAAAGAAACATTAAATAATAAAAATCAAAGTATACTAAAAAAGCGGGTAGGAACCCCGAATCGCTTATTTTGGATCCGGGGATTTAAAATTAAACTAAGGCATCCAGTATACCTTATTTAGCGCCTGAGCATTTTGATCCGCGCCACCAGTTACATTTTTCCAGTTTGCATTGTTATTAACGCTTTCTTCATTCGGATATGGAAGTTTATTCACTCTAAACGTAGGATTAAAAGAAGGGTCTTTTGGTGTCAAACCAGTTCGTCTTACAATCGACCAAGCCTCTGCGGGTTGGAACATCGTGGCCAACCAGGCTTGTGTGGCAATCTTCGTCAATGCATCGTTATCATTCGCGCCGTTATAAAGTACAGCAGGATTGGTTAAAAAGGCAGCCATCTGTAAAACAGTAGGTGCGGCTGGCTTGATCAGCCATGCTTTAGAATTATTAGCATAAGCATACCAGAAATTAACGGAGGAAGTAATTCCTGCTTCATACTCTGTTTTAGCCAAAGCAATATTTTTACCTACGCCCATTCCTCTTTGATAAATTTCCGCTTTCAGGAAATGGACATCAGCTTCCGTAATAATCAGATAAGGAAAATAGACCTGATCATATACTGTAAAGAAATTAAAGCTCGCAAATTTATTTCCCGGATCTGAGCCGATTGGTCTTCGACTAGGACTACCATCATTTTTATAAGGTTCTCCTCCTTCACTTTCAGAACCATTTTGAAGCTGTGGAACCCACTGATCTGCATTATTGGTTTGAAAGAAAATAAAACATCTCGGATCATAAATGTCTACTCCCGTAGGCGCATCAGAACTTGACATTCGACTCCAAACATTTTTACTCATCCGGATATTGGACACAGAAGTCTCCCTGAACGTATACCACTGACGCTCCGTAGAGACTGCCGGAGAAACAGATCCCGGCCAGAAACCAAAATTGCTTTTTTCTAATTTAGTGATGTCCTGATTGTTGGGTAAAGGTTGATTTCCGCCGATGATATCATTGATAATCTCCGAAGCCAGAGCTTGTTCTTTATTATAAAGGCGAACAGCATAGCGTAATCTTAATGAATTTCCGAATTTCTTCCAGGCATCAAAATCGCTGTTTAAAAAAGATTCAGAAGCACCAATACTCGTTTGGCCTCCAGTGCTATTAATTCCGTTTACTGCAGTCTTCAGATCTGCAAGAACACTCTTATAAATATCAGCTTCTTTGTCGTAAACAGGTCGATAGTATTCTATACCGGTATCTCCCAAACCTGCCTGAGTGTAAGGAATACTTCCGTAATAGTCGAGCATGTGTAAAGTCTTGGAAGCGATAAGAATGGTTGCCATGTGTTTCACATTATCAAACTCTGCCGGATTGGCCTCCTGAGTAATCCTTTTTAGCAAAGAGCGATAATTTTTCAAACTTGGATAATATTTATTCCAGAAGCTGGAACTATAATTTAAATATGGTGTATTCTTATTTTGCACTGCCTGCTGGTTCGTTGAGGAGTAAAATAAACTGATGTAAAGTGTATTGTCCTCATCAGTTACTGATTTGGCCAGTCCATTAAAGAGCCCCGCTACAGTTTGGGTTTCAACACCCGCCTCATTGTATGGCCTGTTGATTTCTTCAAATCCTTTTTTGCAGGCCAGGTTACCAGTGATCGTCCAGAAAACCAGCATACCAAATATTATTTTTTGATTAAGTTTCATTTTGAATAAGTTTAACTAGAATGATGATTTAACAGACAATCCAAATGACCGAACTCGTGGAATAGATGAAAACTCTATCCCTTGCATATTACCAATACCATTTACGCCTTCGGGATTTAATCCTTTGGGGATGCTGGTATAGATATAAAATAAATCACGGCCGATTAATGACACACTCAGGTTCTGGATAAACTTTGTTTTTTGAGTCAATGTCTTTGGTACCTGATAAGTTAGCGCCACCTCTCTCAATTTTACCCAGGTATTTTCAAACACTGAGGCTGAACGCGGGACTCCCAGATGATTCCATGAAGCATAAGTGCCTAAATAATACCATGCCGGATTAACCACATTTGTATTTGGCGTCCCATTGGTATACACGCCTCCAAAGCTAATACCGGTATTGGCGGTTGTGCCATCCGGATAAGTCAATGGCAGTCCCCCGCCATTACGTTCTTTTACTGTTTCTTCGAGCAATCCATTTCCCATAGCCGCAGCATAGGTTCCGAAAAAAGTATCCCCACCAATTTTTGCGTCAATCATGGCATACAAGGAAAGGTTTTTATAACGGAATGTGTTGCTGATCCCACCGGTTAAAAAGGCCTGAGAATTACCAATCGGAACTTCATCAGGGGTTAAAACCCATTGCGTTCCTGCCACTCTTTCTACCCCGTTTACGGTATAAGTCAGCACTTGTCCATTTGCCCCCACAGCATCTTTAACTACTTTTTGTCCATCCTTATAAGTAAAATCTTTCCCATAGAGCGTTCCATAATTATCTCCAACATTCACCCTTTGAGAGATCCCATTTCCACCAAAAAAGGTACCCAATTGAAGATTGTCATTTCCCGGATCCAGAGCAAGTACTTTAGTTCTTGAATGTGCTCCGTTCACAGCTATGTTCCAAGAGAAATCCCTGTTAGCGACTGGCCTTGCATTGATGATGAATTCCAATCCTTTATTACCCAATGAACCTCTGTTGATCTGAACCTCATTAAATCCTGAGGAAATGGGAAGGGAATTGGTTAAGATCTGATTAAAGGTCTTCATACTGTAGGCAGAAAGCTCTACATTAATCCTGTTCTTTAAAAACCCTAAATTCAAACCCAATTCATATGCCCTGGAGCGTTGAGGTTCGATGTTATTCGCTTTTAATTTTAATGGATAGGTTTGTGCTGCCTGTCCGTTATATGCTTCGGTAGTGATGATATTATGAATCGAATAAGGCTCCGTATCGCTGCCGGTTTCAGCATAAGAGAAGGTAATCTTACCTAAGCTCAACCAAGGGGCTGAAGTATCCAATCCTTTAATACCCTCCGAAAAGACATAACTTAAATTTGCAGAAGGATAAAAGTAAGAGTTTGAGCCATTTTGAAGTGTCGAAGACCAGTCATTACGGCCTGTTACCTGTAAGAAAAGGTAATCCTTATAAGAAAGATCAAGGAAACCGAATGCAGAATTTATTTTTCTTTTGTACCGTAGCTCAGGGACATAACCGTCAAAACTCTCGAGTTTAGATCCGTTGTTAATCGCAAAAACAAAAGGTTTAATAAAATCCCCGTTTGTACGGCTGCTGACCATGTAATCATTTCTATAGTAAGATTCAACTCCTCCAGTTAAACTTCCATTGATAGATTTATCGAATAAGTTCTCCTTATGCAATCTAAAAAGCGCACTTAAATTCCTGTTTAGACTTTTGGCAAGAGATTCTTTATAAGCCCCAACCGTACCCTGAATATTCTTAGGATACTCCCTAATCTCTGTCACATCATTAGAGTTGTCTAAGCCGCCCTGGGCAGTAAGGTTAAGCCAATCCGTAAGATCAGCTGTTACCTTAACTCCCCCTATTAACTGATTTCTATTAAAATTGGTATTGTTCTTATAAATGTTCCAGAAGGAATTGGCCATATAAGAATAATAAGGATATTGGACGGTACTTCCTGGAAAATTAGCTTTAGAATTCACGTCTCTCTGAGAGCCGTTTGATGCAAAATTATTTACTTCTTCCACGTCCGATCTGAAATCACGGGTTGCTGCGTAAGAAAATCCTGCAAGGTAATTACCGGAGCCTACCGGAGGCGTATTCAAGCGTTCAAAATTCACATAACTACCAGTAACCTCCGCAGAGACTTTTTTACTCACCTTTATGGTTGAACCGATATTAAACGTATTTGATCCGAAATTACTGTTCAGGATATTTGCTTTGGTATAATCACGGGTATAGGAGAAACGAGCGGTTCCAAAATCCCCGCCACCTGACAAGGCCACGTTATGTTGTGACACATTTCCATCAGGAAAATAAGGCTTCCAGTTGTCCGGTTGCGCAGAGTAAGGCCTCAGCACACCATCATACCACAAAATCAGCTGATTATCGAACTTTGGCCCCCATGACAATCCACTGGGAAAAGAAAACAAGTCCCATGCTTGTACGCTATTGTTGTATGGCAACATTCCATATGCTCCTGTCTTATAATCTCCCGCGGCATAGGTTCCGGTATAAGTTCCGATCTGATGACGCTGTCCTGCTCCGTTGGTTGGAAATTGCTTTCCCTGATCAGCAGTCCACAATGAACCAACCAGACCAGAACCATATTCGTTCTGAAAATTCAGAAATTCATAGGCTTTAGTTGATCTTACTGCATAAGAATAGTCTACTCCAAGTCCATCTCTCTTTTCCCCTTTTTTTCTGGTGATGAGGATCACTCCATTTGCACCCCTTGCACCGTAAAGCGCAGCCGCTGCCGGCCCTTTTAAAACGGTAATGTCTTCAATATCTTCAGGATTAATAAAATTCATTCCGGTACCCCAATCATTATAAGCAGCTACATCTGAACCTTGTTTCGTTCCCGAAGCACCTCCTCCTCCGTTATTCGGACCACTATTGAGCGGATCATTATTAATCGCAACTCCATCCACAATAATTAAAGCACGGTTTTCTCCTGTCAGGGAGGTATTTCCACGAACAACAATTCTTGACGAGCCTCCTTCGACACCCCCTGAAGCCTGACTAATGTTTAAGCCCGCTACTTTACCCATTAAACCCTGTGCGATAGTTGGTGCCTGAGCAACGGTCAGGTCTTTGCCCTTTACACTCTGTGCAGAATAGCCGAGAGATTTCTTATCTTTTTTTAATCCTAATGCGGTCGTAATGGTAACCTCTGTCAACGTAGTCTCGTCATTTGCAAGTGTCACGGTTACGATTCCTGAGCTACCTATAGTGATTTGTTTCGTCACCAGCCCTATTGAACTGAAGCTTAAGACCTCTCCAGCACTGGCAGTAATCACGAAGTTACCACCTGCATCTGTAGAAGTTCTGACCTGAGTTCCTTTGACCGTGACGGTTACTCCTGGTAAGGGTTGGCCCTGCTCATCCATTACCTTACCGGTAATCTTAGTCTGGGCATAAGTTGTCGCTGCCATGAGGCAACACAACAAAATGCAGAAGCATTTTAAGTACAATTGTTTCATAATGGTTTAGGTTAGTTGAAAGACTGCGTTTTAATAGTTGATACTTTATGTTATTAATTGAATTCACAATTTTATAAATACAAGCACACCGACCTGTCGGCAATATTTCTTAAACTCCACACATTAATGCTTGTAGTTCCATTAATCTGTTCAATGTGGTAAGCGTTAGCGTCCTACCTTCCCCCGAAAAAGATGAAACTCTCTTTTCTCATCTTAACATTGTAACACGATTGTAATATTTGATTATATAAACTTAATTTTATTTTATCAAAAAAAATAGAACTTTTTAATTTTTTTTTTAAGTTACACCAACTTTTATTTTTAAACACCAAATAATAGCCATTTTATATAGCGGGAATGAGGTTATTCATCTAAATTTTTATCAAAAAAAAAGCGGATGATGCAACTGCATCATCCGCTTTAACC